>Ga0105856_1000222_pt1 | contig 30121 bp, 26 predicted proteins | sample OrgsoiDNA_201060_FD_89681 | JGI IMG/M metagenome (GOLD analysis project Ga0105856, IMG submission 89681) | Permafrost soil microbial communities from the Arctic, to analyse light accelerated degradation of dissolved organic matter (DOM) -... | ecosystem: Environmental > Terrestrial > Soil >...
ACTACCCGCAGGTGCATGTGGATGCGAATGCTATTTTTCTGTGTGACGGCCCGCTGCGTACCGCCGCGGGCGTGACGTCGGGCTTAGATCTGGCGTTGAAAATAGTCGAGGAGGACGTTGGCCGTGAGGTCGCCATGCGCGTTGCGGCGCAACTGGTGATGTTCTTCAAGCGGCCCTGCGGTCAACTTCAATTTAGCCGTCACGGTAAAGCGTCGGTCAGTGGCCGTTCTGCCCTGCAAGATGTGCAACGTTGGGTAATGAATTCATTGCGTACTCCCCACAACGTGCAAACGATGGCTGAGCATATGGGTGTCAGCGGTCGCCATTTAACCCGGTTGTTCAATCAGGAAATGGGGATGACGCCCGCCGAATGGCTGGAGCAGCAGCGCATTGCTCATGCTCGGGAAATGCTTGAAACCACGTCGCTGGCTGTCAAACAAGTCGCCGACCAATGCGGTTTTTCCAGCGTCGATATTTTACGGCGGGCATTTTTACGCCAGTTAAAAGTGACACCGTCACAATATCGTCAGTTTTATATCGCTGACCAACCGGCCAACTCAGGTTATTGTCAAAGATAAAGGCGTAACTCATTACCTTCACCTACTCTCAATGGAGTGAAGTATAAAAATGCTGAATGGCATTACCGAGAGTTATGATGAAAAAAACTGAAACGCCTGAAGATTTTAGAACGATTAAAGGGTTTGACCTTAACCTTCTGACTATCTTTGAGGCGGTCTATATCCATGCAAGTGTCACAAAAGCCGCTAAAGCACTGGATTTATCCCCTTCCTCGGTAAGCCAGTATCTGCATAAATTACGCACACATTTTTCTGACCCTTTGTTTGTCCGTAAGGGCAAAGATATCAGTGCGACAACCGTTGCGACGAATATTCATCAAAGCATTGCAAAAAATTACGACGATCTGCTCGGCAAGTTGCAACAACTTAACGACACCACGATGCATAACCGGCTGGTCGTGCACTGCTCCCCCTATCTCTCCGTCAAAGTATTGCCTCTTATCTCGCTGATAGCGCATCAGGTTGCGCCTGACTGTAAAGTCGTTCACACGGTAAATGACCCTGTTGAAAATACCGCAGAAGAGGCGTTGATATACCGCAGTGCCGATATTGTTTTCGATTCAAACCCTCACTTTGGTGTGGCAACCGTCAGTCAGAGGGTGTTTGAAGAGGAGATTATCTTTGTGTGCAGCTCAAATCATCCGCGTCTAAAGGACTCCTTGAGCAGGGAGCAGGCAGAGAATGAGGTTTTTGCGATACTAGATACCGACAGTGATCTTATAAAAGAACATCAGGTAAACGCGAATAATCAATTTAGCGGACGTAAAGTGGTGCTCCAGACAGGCTCACTGCTTAGTCTTATTTCCGTCGTGGAAGGGAGTGACATCATTGGCTCGATTCCGCGCTGGATGTACGAAAAAATGGCTTCAGCATTTAAAATTAAGCACCTCACCCCTAACTTCCCCATCAAAAACGTCCCTATCTACATGATTTATAACAAAACCTCCCTTAAACATAAATTATTCAGTGATGTTATGGAACAACTGAACGGTCAAATTAAAATGTAATTTTGTTTTTATATAATGCGATCTGATTTAACAACCCCGTTACCCATTGTATAAAAGAACCGCCCCCCCTCCCGGCGTTATTTTGTTCATTAGTAATTCCACATTCATGTTTTAAAAATGCGATGAATCCCTTCCATACGTTTTCTATATAATGCCCGCCTATATAACTGGTCACGACTCGTTTATATCGCTCATTTTTTATTATCAATCAATTTGGAAATTTCAATGAAACGTAAAATTAATAGCGCAGTCTGCCTGCTAATTTGTCTCTCGAGTGCGGGTTATATTACCGCCGCGTCAGCCGCTGACGGTGACATCACCTTTACAGGTCAGGTTGTAGCTTCTGCATGTACCCTAAACGGTTTCAATGGTGCTACTGGCGCTACCGGTGCCGTCATGACATTGGCCTCTGTCACGCCAGCCTCTTTCTCGTCTGGCGGCGGCTATGCTGGGATGCAAGATTTCACTATTGACCTCACAAACTGCGACACAACCACCCTGACCAATGCTCAAGTCTCCTTTACGGGTAATACCGATGGCAGTGATCCCGCCATTTTGCTCAATACTCAAACCAACTCGCCTGCGAGCGGCGTAGGTGTTGCCATTCTAGAGAATGATGGAACAACTTTGGTGGGTATTAATAATGGTCAACCTTCAAAAGAACAGGCTTTAAGCAAGGGAGCCACCTCTTTGCTATTTAAAGTGGCTTACAAGGCGAATACGGCAACACCGAATGTTACGGCGGGTTCGGTTAGTGCTAAAAACTTTATTGATATTACTTACCATTAATACACCCCTGCAAATTAATACCCGCTATATTATTACCCGGTAAAAAGCAGATCTATTATGATGAGAATTCGTTCAGTATTTCTTTCGAGAATAGTCATTTTAGCCTCTGCTTTTTTATCGGCTTTTTGTTTTTGTGCAGATACCGTTCCGGCCCAACCGGAAGGGTCTGCCTTTGACGCGGATTTTTTGCGAAAAGATTCCCAGGAAATTCCGCAGCAATTTTATCACCCAGATATTACCGAAGCTGGAATAAAAACGGCGGATATTGTTTTAAACGGCCATACCCTGTTTAAAACAAAAATAGAGTTTATCTCGATTAAAGGCAGCGAAAGTGCGACGCCCTGTTTGACACAGGCTTTATTGCACCAGATTGGGCTGGACCATCATCTGGAAGAACTGACGAAATCCGGTGATCAGGTCTGCTATAACCTGTTGTCGAAATGGCCTGATGCCAAAATTCATTACGATGAATCCATGCAGCAACTCATCATTGACGCCCCTCAGGCGGCGATGAATGTGGCCAGTCAGAGTGAAATGATTGACCCCTCACTCTGGGATAACGGCGTGAATGCCTTGCGCTTAAGCTATTCGGGTTACGTTTATCACGCTGAAACGCACAATAATGACGCCTCCGACAGCAGTGACACGGCCTATCTGAGCCTTAACTCTGGGCTGAATCTTGGCCGCTGGCGGTTCTATAGTGTCGATACCTTTAATAAATCTCAAATGGGTTGGGAGCAAAACCATGACCGCGCCTACGCCGAGCGCGATATCGCCCCGCTGGTTTCCCGCCTTACCGTTGGTGACGTCTATGCAAGCACCTCAAGTGACGTATTAGGCATTTTGCCACTACGGGGTTTAACGCTGGAAACTAACGGGCAGATGCTGCCCGCAGATACCTTCAGTTATTCACCGGTGATCCGTGGCGTCGCGCGCAGCAACGCGCGGGTGGTTGTACGCCAACGCGGCAATATCATTTACAGCAAAACGGTCTCTCCCGGCAGTTTTGCGATAACTGATTTGACGAACGGGCAAATTGGCGCCGACTTGTCTGTCACCGTCGAAGAAAGTGATGGCAGTAAACAACAGTTTATCGTGCCCTATACCTCACTCCCTAACATGCTCAGGCCCGGCACCTGGCGATACAGCGTCAGCGGTGGTCGCTATCGTGACAGTGGGCTGTCGTATCAGCCCATGGTGTCACAGGCTAGCCTGCAATATGGACTGGACCGTATCACCTTGAACGATGTACTTCTGACCGGCGAAGGATATCGCTCTATGGCGCTCGGCAGTGCTTTAAATCTGGGCTATTGGGGAAGCGTGTCATTCGACTGGGCATTCGAACGCCATCAGCTTGACCCTCAGTCGGTTGATAATACCGAGTCTAGCGACAATCTGCCTGTCGGTGCCGGCAGAGCGATCCGCCTGCTTTATGCGCGCCGTTTTGACGACACAGACACCTCCCTACAACTGATGGGCTATCGTTACCAGACGGCCCAATTTATGGATTTCCCCGAGTATGCGGGCAGCCGCTGGGGCAACAACAGCAGCAATTATCATCGTAAAAATGAAACTCAGGTCACCCTAAATCAGGGGATGGGCGACTACGGTAGTGGTTATCTTACGCTGCAACGTGACACTTACTACGACGCCGAAGCCGCGGATACGTCGCTGACGTTGGGATATAACGTTAACATTTCCGCCGTCAATATCGGCGTTAGCTACAGCTATCAGGCCAATTCAGGCTCTGAGGGCAACGGGGCTGACCGGCAACTCTCACTCAATTTCTCCATTCCCCTCGATATGGGCGAAAGAAGAAGCCGTGATATCGCCTTCACCACCAATAACAGTAACCATTCAGGTGCTTCCCAGATGGCAACGCTATCGGGAACAGAAATGGACAGCGCACTGAATTACTCACTCTCCGCACAACATGATAACCAGGGATATTCACCGGCGGCATCCATCGCTTACCGCAACAGCATGGCCAATATGAACGCCAGTGCCAGTGCGAGCCAAGACAGTCGCCAGTATTCTGCGGGGATTTCAGGTGGCGTGGTGGCTTACAACCATGGCGTTGTTCTGTCGCAAACGTTAGGTGACACCATTGCCATTATCGAAACGCCAGGGGCTAAAAATATCGGCGTAGAGGGTCAACCGGGCGTTAGCACCAATCGCTTTGGACGCGCCGTGGTGCCTTCGATTTCGCCGTATCGTGATAACGCGTTGTCATTAGACACCCGCCATGCGGCAGACAATGTTGAGTTGGCCGGTGGCGGAGAAAATGTCATCCCTACGCATGGCGCGGTCGTTGTCAGACGTTTTCAAACAAAAGTGGGCCGCCGAGCTATAGTCATGTTATCGCTGCAAAACGGCAAGCCAGCACCCTTCGGGGCCAGCGCATGGCAAGGAAAAGAGCAGGTCGGCATGGTGGCTGATAATGGACTGTTGTATCTCAACGGTATTTTGACCGACGGAGACGCAACGCTACATGTGACATTGGAAAATAACACCCAATGCCAGTTTAGTTTACCTAAGGCTGAGGGGGCTTCGACGCCCTGGTACCAGCAAATTAATGCGGTTTGTCGCTAAGCAGAGAAAGAGATGAAATTTAAAACAGTCGCAGTACCTATTATGTTGGGCGTGATATTGATGACTAACCTCGCCCACAGTGCTATCCGCCCTACGGTGACACGGGTTATTGCCCTCGAAAGCGATAAAGAAACCGCGATCAAATTAGTCAACGATGACAAGGATCATGAGTATCTGGTTCAATCCTGGATTGAGGATCAGCGAGGTAACGATAAAAATATCCCCCTGATCCTGACACCGCCCTTATTTAAAATGGGCGCGGGACGCGAGGGCAAACTGCGCATGGTCATTTTACCGGGGAAAATTGCGCAAGATCGCGAGTCGGTATATTGGCTGTGGATCCAGGAAATTCCGCCGACCAGTAAAAGCAAAGAAAATCAGCTGCAAATTGCGGTGAGAACACGGTTGAAGGTCTTTATCCGCCCGACAACCCTGACAGAAAAATCGGCGGATACGTTAAATAAACTGGCATGGAGCGTCACTCGCGAAGGGGGGAAAACGTGGTTAGTCGCCAAAAATCCGACCCAGTATTACGCCAACTTCTCCACACTGTCGGTTACCGTCCGCGGGAATGCGTTACCCCTGAGCGATAAAAACGTCATGGTTCCCGCCAAAAGTGAAAGCAAATACGCCTTGCCAGCCGGCGCCGCCGGGCAAACCGGGGTCGTCAATTACTCGCTCATTAATGACTTTGGTGGCGAAAGCCCGTTACAGCACCGGTCATTAACCTTCTGATAGAGACAGATTATGAAGCGATGGGCTAACGTCCTAAAAGGTGTACGTATCGGTATTGCACTGCTGGCGTGCGTTCTCCCCGCGACTGGCTGGTCTGCCTTGCATTGTGATATTGACAGCGGAGGTGCCGCTCCCTTCTCTCCCTACACGCGTGAAAACCCGATAGCCGTCGATGAAGACACCCCGGACTACACCGTGGTGTTATCTCTCGATTACGCCCAGTTTCTGCCCAATATGCGACTGACCTGCAGTTCTGACGGACAGGACTTTACGGCCCCGGCATCGTTCGATGGCTTCATTTCCCTGAGTCTGAGCGCTATCAATGATAAATCGCTGGACTGGACCGGTGAGGCGCAGACCAATAATAACGGCATCAAATTAAAATTATATATCAAGGCCATTTCGTATAATGAGGAAACATTAGCCAACAGTTATCCTCCTGCGAAAATGGCCATAGGTAAACGTTTGGGGGTGGAATATCAGATTGTTAATGGCAAAGACGACACCACGCTCTTTAAATTTGGTGCGCAATATAACGCGGACAAATCCCGTTATAAATACGATGCGACGCACAACTACGCCATACAATCGATGCGCGCTGAATTGATCAAGTTAGGCTGGGTGGATTACAGCATTCTGCCGGTGATCCCATCAGGGGCGCATCTCACCTTTACCATCGACGGCATGTCAGGTGTTTCTACCGTCGACGTCCCTTTGGGGTCAGGTGTGTATATGGCGGCCCCGTCCTGCAAGCTGGTTTCACGGCACCAGACGGTGGATTTAGGTAGCCTGCTCAAACGCAGCACGGGGACTTTTCCGCAGTCTGGTCCGTTAACCCGTTTTGGGATGGACTTCACCTGCAGCAGTTATACCAACAATGTCGAGTTCACTTTTGATGATGCCAATGCGATCCTCCCGGGGCGCGATCAACTGGTTGTAAACAGCGCGGCCGATGGCAAAACCATTAATGGTCTTGCCGTTGAGATTATTAACAGCGAAGGAAAACCCGTACGGACTGGGGTCAAACAGAATCTTGGAATCGCCCAACAAGGCGCCAATACGGCCTACTTCCAGGCGGCGCTGGTGCAGACCGCCCCCGACATTACCGACGCCAGTAATAATAATTTCACCGGGAAGGTCACGGCAAAGGCCAATATAACCATCAGCTATTATTGAAAGTTTATGGGTCAGCTGCCCTTAACAATCCTGCGTTTTTTGACTGCTGTAACACCCTAGCTTCGCTAGTCACCATGGACATGTTTCAGATACCGTTGTGATAGCCGCAAAATAGCGCCGCTTAGGCGCTATTTTTGAACGCGGCCTACTGACTATGTCGGTCAAAAGATAAAATCCATATCAATCCACATCACACCAAGCCAAGCCAAGCCAAGCCAAGCCAAGCCAACAGAATAACTTTCGATTTAGATGCCAGTAAACCGCATTCAAAAATGACGCCGAATGAATGGTTCGAGACCGCAAGGCTCGAAACCTGAAATTCGGGAACCGCCTAAGCGGCGGCATTTTGCGGTGTGAACGGAAGCCGCTGAAATACGTCCATTCCAACCCGCGGAGCGCGCAGTTAAAAAGAGCCTGGGGGTCTTGGGGGCGGCGGCGATAGGCCGCCCCCAAGTCGGTGTGGGCCGACGCCCACGACCTTGACGTTGAATTTGAATTTGAATTTGAATTTAAAAGCGACCCACCGTTTCGCCCAACGGTCATAAAAGTTTCATCAATCCCCTCTAAGCTCACCCGTAACAATAAATCCCAAAGAGGATAGTAACCCATGTTTATTCCAGACCCTGCGGCTCTGGATGCGCGCGGCTGTGCGCCTTCTCTGCCCGCTATCGCTGTTCATCAGGTTTGCCATTATTTTGGCGCAAACCGGGTACTCAATAACGTCAATGTAGACGTGCCGAAAGGCACCATCATCGCCCTGCTCGGGCCGTCTGGCTGTGGGAAAAGTACGCTGCTTAAACTGCTGGCGGGCTTACTGCATCCGTCATCCGGCGAAATTCGTTTTGGTGAAACTCGGGTAGCGGCAGCACGCTTTAGTCTGCCGCCGGAAAAGCGCTCGCTGGGCATGGCGTTTCAGGATTATGCCCTGTGGCCACACATGAGCGTGTTCCAGAATGTCGCCTTCCCCCTGCAAATGCGCGGGGTGCGCGGCACGGAACAACGGGATCGCGTGATGACCACGCTCGAACGTGTGGGGCTGGCGAATTTCTCCACACGTCGCCCTGCCGAACTCTCTGGCGGTCAGCAACAGCGCGTCGCACTGGCGCGGGCGATTGTCGCTGAACCTGACATTCTGCTGTTCGACGAGCCCCTGTCTAACCTTGACCGCGACCTGCGTGAAAGCCTGTGTGAGGAGATGGCGACGTTGCTACGCCAGCTCGGCACCACCGCGGTGTATGTCACCCACGACCCGCATGAAGCCCACGCCTTAGCGCACTGCATAGCCCGTATGGAAAACGGCAGCATTACGCGTATTGATCCCATTGAAAGCTCCCGTTTTGTTCCTTTTGTTGTTTAACCTCTGATGGAAAAATGTTGATGAAACGCACACCACACTTACTCAAAACAGGTTTACTCACTGCAATGACTCTTTCTCTCGCCATGGCGGCAGGCAGCGCAAATGCCCTGACGCTCTATACCGCCGGTCCCGGTTCGCTGGCAAAAAAACTGGCCGCTGGCTACGAAAAACAGACCGGTGTCAAAGTGGACGTCTTCCAGGCGACGACCGGTAAAGTCATGGCCCGTCTGGATGCGGAACAGGCTAATCCACGCGCTGACATTTTGATTTCAGCCTCGTGGGATACCGCCGAAGACCTGCAAAAACGTGACTGGTTGCTGGCTTACCAAAGCCCGAATGCGGCACAGGTTCCCGATGCGTTCAAAACCCCCTATTACGTGGCTCAGGGGATTTCCGCGCTGGGGATTGTCTGGAACACCAAAAGCGGCACGCCGGAACCCAAAGATTGGGCCGATTTAGCCAAACCCGAATTCAAAGACAAAGTGACCACGCCCGACCCCGCGCTATCCGGTGCATCGCTCGATTTGCTGATCGGTCTGCAAAACGCTCAGCATGATCAGGCATGGAAGCTATTCGACCAGCTAAAAGCCAACGGCATGGTGATTGCTGGCCCTAACGCACAGGCCTTAACACCGGTGCTGCAAGGCGCGAAAGCCGCTGTTTTTGGCGCGGTGGATTATGTTGCTTACAGCAGCGTGCAAGACGGTGAAGCGATAAAAGTCATCTTCCCGAGCACCGGAACGGCGATCGCCCCGCGGCCTATGATGATCCTGAAATCGAGCAAAGAGCAGAAAGAAGCCAAAGCCTTTATCGATTACGCCTTGTCAGAAGAGGGGCAGAAACTGGTGGCCGAGGCCTGGCTGATGCCCGCACGTACGGACATTGATGCGAAACGCCCGCTGTTTAAGACCCTGAAACTGCTGCCAGAAACGGCACAACCCTCGGCGTCGCGCAAAGAAGTGCTTGATCGCTTCGCAAGCTTGTTTAATCAACGCTAAATAAAGGCCGCTCAGGGCTGAATAAAGCATTGTTCAGCCCTGACGGATCCGTTTCCCTTAACAGCAGCAGAAATCCTTCTGATGAATAAAGCCTTTTTTCTTCCCGCCCTCACTGGTACCGCGCTGTTACTTTTAGTCGGTTTGCCGGTGGTGTTTGTCATATTGCAGGCAATTTTCCCTCATCTGGACAGCGGCACATTGGCTGACGCCTTCGGTGCGTTTCGTCATCTGTTCAGTGATCCGCAATTACGTGACATGGTCAGCGCCACGCTGAAAGTGGGATTAGGTGTCGCATTATGCAGCGCCATTATGGGGATTCCACTCGGCGCCTTGCGCGGATTATTCGCCTTGCCCTGCGCCGCCCTGTGGGACTTGCTGTTTCTCGTTCCTTTTATGGTGCCGCCCTACATCGCCGCCCTTTCATGGATGCTGGCCTTACAGACCAACGGTTATGTCGAACAATTGTCGGCGCTGCATCTGAATGATTTTCTGTTCTCACTGCCAGGTATTGTGGCGGTGATGACGCTGAATATTTTTCCCGTGGTGTATTTTGCGGTATCGCGCAGCATGGCAGCCAGCGGCAGCCGTCTGGCCGATGTCGCACGGATCCACGGCGCAGGCCCGTGGCGAGCGTTTATTCGGGTGACATTACCGCTGGCACTGCCGTCGATGGCCTCAAGCTTGCTGCTGGCCTTTACCTTATCGATTGAGGAATACGGCGTTCCGGGCGCGCTGGGAGCCCGAAGTGGCGTCAATTTACTGACCACCGGAATTGAACAACGCCTGGCCGACTGGCCGGTAGATATGCCCGGCGCGTCGGTATTGTCGTTGGTATTGGTGGCTTTAGCCCTCTGCGCGTATTGCGTTCAGCGAGCCGTGCTCGCCGGTCGTAATGTCGAAACACTCAGTGGAAAGCCTGCCGAAGTGGTCGCTAAACCGCTCGGACCAGCTAAATGGCCGACGCTGGCGTTGTTTACGCTGGTTGCGCTGGTCACCGTCGTGCTGCCGTTGATGTCGATGACCCTCACCGCATTCTCCTCTACGCTGTCGGGCGGCATTGCCTGGCAAAATCTGACGCTTCGTCACTTCGCGGCGCTGCTGGATGTCGATGGCGATGCGCCCGCCGCGCTCGCTACCAGCCTCAGTTTGGCGCTGGGCACGGCGTTGATCACCGGTGCTGTCGGCCTGCTGGCATCGTGGCTGGTTGTGGTGAGGCGAGTTCGAGGAGCCGCAGCGATTGACGCGCTCTCCCTATTGCCCGCGGCGCTGCCCGGCATTGTGGTGGGTGTGGGGCTGATTTTGGCGTGGAACCGTGGGTTTTGGCCGGTCACACCGTACAACACCTGGGCTATTTTATTGCTGGCGTATTGCTGCCTGTTATTGCCGTATCCGGTGCGCTACGTCAGTGCCGCGTTGAGGCAAATTGGCGGTAATCTGGACGCAGCTGCCCGCGTCCACGGCGCCAGTGCCGCTCAGGCGTTGTGGTTAATTCTGTTGCCGCTGGTTCGCCCTAGCCTGCTGGCCGCCATGATGATGGTCTTCGCTGTCGCTTGCCGCGAACTGGTGACCTCTTTGTTGCTGGCACCGGCTGGCGTACAAACCGTGTCTGTTTTCGTCTGGCGGCAATTCGAGCAGGGGTCGGTGGGTGACGGTATGGCGATGGCAACCGTCGCGGTGCTGGTGAGCTTATCGGTGATGTTAGTGGCAGTACGAATACAAAATCGTTCTTAACTTCACTGTCGAAATATTGGCGTTATTAGCATTTAGCGTCAAAATATTATCATTAAGAATATTAAACATTAATGATATTAAATGTTTAGGATGCCAAATATAGACAATGCTGAAAATTACGGATATTAAGCATTAAAAAGGTTAATCATTAAAAGTGTTAAAAATCAGAGGCATTAATCATTAAGGTTTTCGTGCCTATTCTTTGAAATGATAAATGTAATGGTCTGAGTGTTTTTTTTAACGCAGAGTAATCACCTTAATTCAGATCGGATTATTTATTTCATCAATTATTGGCGGGGAATATGCGGCATAAATTCTTAATGAATCAGCGGGCATTTTTGAAAAAACAAGCGGTTGATATCGATACGAGAAAAGGGGTTTGCGCGGCCATGGTCATTGAATGGTTAACACGTGAACTTTCTGGTAAACAACAAGGGTTTCTTTTTTATAAAAATGCCTATCAATTTGCCTCGTATCAACGCGCTTTAACATACCGTTGCCTCATCAAAAACACGACGGATTTAGAATTCAAAAGTGATCGTTTTCGTTCTATCCCAGGAACTAGTTTCAATAGTTACGATTTAAGGAATTCTTTTGGTATGGCGAAATCAGGTGCTTTTTTAGTTCAAATGTATTCCTCATTGAACTGGATGTACTGCATAGGAATTTACATGTCAAACGGGGTTTATAAAATATTTGATCCTGATTATGGTGAGTTCCAAGAGAAAAATAAAAACAATCACCGCCAGGCTTTGCTTGAATGCCAAAAACATATTTTTCAATATTACTCCATTCTTGAAGCGCCTTACATGAAGCTCACTGAGATTACGGATAAAAAATAGTCATGAATCAACTGATAAAAATACAGTTAGATGAAAATCTCAATTAAATAATTCATGTGATAGCCTAGGCCTATCTTTTATACCAGTATTCCTGTCTTTCATTGAGGTGAAATAATTCACCTCATCAATGATTGGTAGGAAACGATGAAAGTTAATTTTTCAATAAATCAAATAGCCTCTCTGAGAGCGCAATCTATTGACCCTGATTTACAGCAAGGCGTGTGCACCGCCATGGTCATAGATTGGCTAAAACGTGAACTCAATGGCGAGCCACAAAGGTACTCCTACTATAGAAATGCCTATCAATTTGCCTCGCGGCAGCGTGGTCTTGAGGTTCGCAATCTTATGAGAAATCCCAGTGGCCCTATTTTTAAAAGTGAACGTCTGCAATCGATGGTATGGGCACCCATTGGTTACAGCCAATTTGTAGATGAATTACTTCCAGTCAGGACCGGGGTATTTATCATTGATTTAATACCTTTTGATATCTCAGGGGAGTCTCATTGCCTTGGATTAAGTATAGCAAAGGGGAAATATAAACTTTTAGATCCCAACTATGCGGAGTATCAGGCTGGAAATATCAGCAATGGCACTCAGGCTCTCTCAGAATTTATGCGGCATATGCAGGAGTATTACTATAATAGAGGATTGAAACGCATAAAAATAACCGAGTTGTGGCAGGAGTAAAACAGCCTTCCTCCGCGGGTGCAACATCTCCAGCGGGCTGAAGTAAACTGACATTCTCCCGATATATTTCCATGGGTAAACATTACACACTGAGTGCTTGTATTGAATTTATAACCCCCATCAATCATTGGCAGAAAAAGATGAAAGTTAATTTTTTAATGAATCAAGCGGTATCTCTTGAGAAATGCGTGGATCTCAGCATAAAAAGAGGGGTTTGCAGCGCAATGGTAATGGAATGGTCGAAGCGTGAACTCAATGGAGAGAAACAAAGTTTAGCACATTACAGTAATGCCTACCGATTTAGTTCGCTGCAACGCGCCATGGCAGAACGTCATTGCTCGAGAAACCAGTTTTGCCTTGTTTTTAAAAGTGACCATTTTGAATATATCCCATGGGGGTCCATGCATTACACTCGAATCATAGAAAAAATGGCTCCAGTAACGTCAGGGGTTTTTATTATTGACATTTTCTTCACACCTACCCTGGGTCATTGCATGGGGCTAAGCATAGCCAATGGGAAATATAAACTCTTTGATCCTAACTTTGGCGAGTGTGAAGAAATCAATAAAAAAGATCACCGCCAGGCGCTATTTTATATTGTGAAGTATTTTCATAGTATTTATACCTCGCAAAAAACGCAACAAATGAGAATAATTAAATTGCAGAGAAAATAACATCTCCGCAATATCTAATGACACACTCATCCGCTACTTCAGCAACACCTCATATTGCGGATTAAACTCATCGAATATCGGCAATGCCGCGGCACCGAGTGCGGCGGTATTGCTGCCGGACATCCCCATTCTCACACGCATCCCTTGCGGGTAACGGCTGCGCACGGAGCTGTACAGCGGCGAAAGACGTTTGATCAGCTTTTCAACCAGCGGCTGCGGCATCATACCGCCGATGATCACGCATTCAGCGTCAAAAACGCATTCCATGATATTGATCGCCTGACAGGCTGGTTCGACAGCGGTGTCCAGCCAGCGGTCGAAATCCTCTTCGTCGACTTCCAGCAAATCCTCCGGCGTGGCCGACATCGGATCCAAGCCACAGGCTTCATATGCCGCCTGTAATGACAGGTAGCGTTCGAGACAGCCTTTGTTGCCGCAATAGCATTCACGCCCGCCCGGTTGCACCACAATGTGGCCGACCTCGCCCGCATTATGTGCATGGCCGGTGTAAATTCGCCCGTCGGTGAAAATGCCCGCGCCCAAACCGGTGCCAATATACAGATAAACAAACGACGTCAGTTGCTTAGCAACACCATGAAAACGCTCACCGATGGCGGCCACGGTGGCATCGTTTTCTAAGGTGACCGGCCAGCCCGTGGTGGCGCTCAGACGCGTTTCAACATCCACATTATCCCAGCCGTGTAAGGTCGTGGGTCCTTCGGATGAAATCCCCTCCACGCCAAAGGGCCCCGGCATAACGATGCCGATGCCTAAAATTTTTCTCCAGTCGATTTTCACTTGTTGGCGCATTTCTTGCAGTATTTGCTCAATCAGCGCCAGCGTCGGTTCTGGCTGCGGTTTTTGTACCGCCAGCAGATGCCGAAAACGCACGGTACCGGTGAGGTCAACCAGCACAATCAGTAACGACTGGTGGTCAAGGTGGATACCAATCGAATACGCGCTGTCAGGATTGAGCGTTAAAGGCGTGGCAGGCTGTCCACGACCGCCCGCCCTGCGCGGCAGATGTGAGGAAAGAATTCCCGCCTGCTCCAGTTCGGTGGCGATGTTGGAGACAGTTTGTGGCGTCAGTGAGGTTAGCCGGGCAATTTCAGCGCGCGTCAGTTCGCCGTTGAGACGAATAGCTTCGATAACCACGCGGCGGTTGTGAGCACGAGCGTGCTCGAGGTTAGTACCTGAAGTTGTCATAACTGCCTATGCACCAAGGGAAAGCCTGAACGCAGTATGCTGGCAGATAATTGAGCAATCAAATTGATTTTATAATTAAGATTGCGCCGATGAATGTGTTCAGAATGCCGCCGCTATCACAGCTTTCAATGTTATACCTATGTTAATAATATGCTATTGCAATTATTTCATCAGTGCTTTTCAGACGATTTATCGACGTGTAGCAACGGCAAGGATGCTGCTCTTTCTGCGTGAAAGAGCCCATGGCGGGATTTTTTTGCCGCCGATTAAAGCAATCAAATTGATTTAATTATCCTAACGACCGGAGTAATAACGATGACGATTCGATTAACCCCTGCCGCTACCCTCTGCGCCCTGTCTGCACTGGCATTGGGCTATTCTGCCAACACCCTGGCGGAAACCACGCTGAGCGCACTGTACATGACCCAAGCGGCGTACAGCGAAGCTGATATCCGCGCCATGACGGCGGATTTCACCAAGCAACATCCTGATATCAAAGTCAATCTGGAGTTTGTTCCTTACGAAGCCCTGCACGACAAAATCGTCGCCGCGCGCGGTGCCGGTGCTAACGGTTATGACGTGGTGCTGTTCGACGCGATTTGGCCTGCGGAGTTTGAAAAATACGGCCTGTTGCAAGACGTTTCGTCGCGCATTACCGCCGACGAAAGCAGCAAAATCTTCAATGGCGCGATTTCCACCGTCACTTACAAAGACAAGCGCTGGGGCATGCCGTGGATCCTCGACACCAAATACCTGTATTACAACAAAGCCATGCTGGCAAAAGCAGGCATCACTACCCCGCCAGCCACCTGGGCTGACGTTGAGAAACAGTCAGAGATCTTAAAAGAAAAAGGCATTGTGAAGTTCCCACTGGTCTGGAGCTGGTCACAGTCTGAAGCGTTGCTGTGTGACTACACCACGCTGGTTTCTGCGTTCAAAGGCGATTTCTATAAAGACGGTAAACTTAACTTCACTAATTCTGGCGCGCTGAAAGCGGTCGATTTTATGAAGGAGACGTTGGACAAAGGGCTGACCAACCCGAACTCACGTGAGTATCTGGAAGAGGACGTGCGTAAGTCATTCTCTAACGGTGACGCGGCCTTCGCCCTGAACTGGACCTACATGTACAACATGGCCAATGATCCAAAACAGAGCAAAGTGGCCGGTCAGGTTGGTGTGGTTCCAGCTCCGGGTTCCGTCGCCGGCCAAGCTTCTGGCGTCAACGGTTCGATGGGCCTCGGTATCGCCAAAGCCAGTACCCATCCCGATCAGGCATGGCAGTACATCACTTACATGACCTCCCAACCGGTTCAGGACAAGTACGCCAAACTGAGTCTGCCAATCTGGAAATCTTCCTATGATGACCCAGCGGTACAGAAAGATCAGGAAGCCTTGATTGCCGCCGCGAAAACCTCACTCAACGTGATGCTTTCTCGTCCAACCACACCGGAATACTCACGTCTGTCCAACATTCTGCAACAGAATCTGCAAGGCGTTCTGCAAGGTAAAGTCTCTGCGAAAGACGGCATGACCACGGCCACCGAAGCGGCCGTTCGTCTGCGTTAAGTTCCTATTTATCATTAACACCAAAATGCCCTGAGTATCTCGATACGAGGGGCAAATCAACGCCACGGAACTTATTGAACATGTTAAGTCTTCCTCAAAGAGAACGCCGTCAGGCCTGGTTGCTGTTAGCGCCCATGCTGCTGATGATGTTTTTACTTACCGCCTGGCCGCTGGCTCGCACCCTGTGGCTAAGTTTTACTGACGCTGGCCTTATCGGCGACGGCACGGCGCCAAACTGGGTGGGCAGCGACAACTTTATTTATGCGCTGACCGATCCCGATTTTCGCGCGGCGTTATGGCGCACCTTGTATTTCACGCTGGTATCCGTGCTGTTTGAAGGCATTATCGGCGTGCTGGTTGCGCTGCTGCTCAATCAGCAATTCTGGGGACGAAGTGCATTACGCGTGCTGGTGATTTTACCCTGGGCGCTGCCGACCATCGTCAATGCGACCATGTGGCGTCTCAATTTCAACCCGGACTACGGCAGCATCAACGCCCTGCTCACGCAGCTTGGCGTGCTGGACAGCTATCGCAGTTGGCTGGGTGATACCACATCGGCGTTAAACGCGGTGATGTTTGCGGATATCTGGAAGAACTATCCGTTGATCACCCTGTTAACGCTGGCGGCGCTGCAAACCATTCCTGAGGATCTGTTCGAGGCGGCACGTCTGGATGGCGCATCACCGTGGCGGCGTTTTCGCAAAATCACTTTCCCGGCGATTGCGGCTCCGCTGGCAGTGGCACTGGTTCTGCGCACCATCGACGCCTTTAAAGTGTTCGACATTATTTATGTCATGACCCGTGGTGGCCCGCTAGACAGCACCAAAACTGTCAGCTTCTTCGTCTATCAGGAATCCTTTAGTTATCTGCGAGCCGGCAGCGGCGCGGCGTACGCCATTCTGATGACGCTCATTTGTGGGATTTTGATCTTGATTTATATGCTGATGTTACTGCGCCAGCGTCGTTCAGGGAGCGTGGAATGAAATCGAAAATTCGTCTGGTTCTGCGTTACACCTTCGCCCTGCTGCTGGCAGTGTCGATCCTAGCTCCGCTGCTGTGGATGTTCCTGATGAGCGTCAGTTCGGCGGAAGATTTAACCCGTATTCCGCTCGAATGGTTGCCGCGTCATTGGGATTTCAGCCGCTATGCCAATTTACTGACCTTAGAAGCCGGGAAACCGGGCGTGCTGTTTATGCATGCGCTGGGCAACAGTTTGCTGGTTGCCTGTGGGGCGACGATTATCTCGCTGCTGCTGGCTATCCCCGCCGCCTACAGTTTTTCCCGCTATCCGGGTCGTAACGGCTGGCTGTTTGGCAGCCTGGCGATTTACATGGTGCCGCCGGTGGCGTTCGTGTTGCCGCTCTATTTCATCCTGCAAAAACTGACCTTGCTTAACACCCATCTGGGGTTGGTGCTGGTCTATTGTTCGATGATCTTGCCATTCCTGACGTGGATGCTGAAAAACCAGTTCGACGCCCTGCCGATCGATATCGAACAGGCCGCGCGTCTCGACGGGCTGCGTTACTGGCAGGTATTGCTGCGCATTACCTTGCCACTGGCGAAACCAGCTCTTGGCGCGTCGGCGATGTTCGGCTGGCTACTGGCATGGGATGAATTCTTCTACGCCCTGCTGTTCACCAACAATATTGACGCCCAAACCTTACCGGTGACCATCGCCGGATTCACCGCCGGACGCGCGACCGATGACGGGCTTATCGCCGCCGTCGGTATTCTGGCGGCCATTCCGCCACTGTTTATCGCCTTGTGGCTGCAAAAGACCATGGTTAGCGGTTTAACCAGCGGCGGCAGCAAAGGTTGAACGCCATGACAGGAACCTTCAATAAAATGAATAAACCCGACACACAGGCCACGCTGTATGTGGTTGGTAATCTCAACGTTGATTTGATCATGAGCACGCTGCACGAGTGGCCGAAAAAAGGCACCGAAGCGATGCTGGAATCCAGCTCGCTGCGGCCCGGCGGTTCAGCAGGCAACTGCGCGCTGGCGCTGTCGGCGCTGGGTACCCCGTTTCGTCTGGTGGTCAATCAGGGCAATGACCAGTTTACCGACTGGCTCGCCAGCCTGTTCCCAGAAAGCGCGCCGCATTGGCCAACGGTGGAATGTGAAACCTCGCTGACCTTTGGCGTTACCCATCCTGACCACGAACGGACATTTTTCAGTAATCAGGGCCACATCGTCCGGTTGAATCTGGACGACGTATTGCAGCAGTTACCCGTCCAGGCACAGCCGGGCGATTGGGTGTTGTTGTGCGGCACCTTCCTGTGCACGCGCTTGTTCCAGCAATATCCGTCGCTGCTGGCCGCGCTCAAACAGCGCGGTTATCAGGTCGCCGTGGACAGCGGCTGGCCGCCACAAGACTGGAGCGATGCATTGCGTCAGCAAATCGAGCCATGGCTGGGATATTGCGATGCCTTGCTGCTTAATGAAGTCGAAACGCTGGGCATGGCGAACAGCACCACGCTGGATCAAGGTGCGGCAAATTTGCTATCGCACATGGCAGAAAACGCCTTTGTGGTGGCGAAATGCGGGCCGGACGGTGCGCGGTTATGGTCGACGGCGCAACCGCTGCATCAGGCCACCGAACCGGTTAACGTGGTCGATACCATCGGCGCGGGTGACAGTTTCAACGCCGGTTTCCTCTCGGCATTAGTCTACGGTTTAAGTCATCAACAAGCGTTGCAATGGGGCGTGAGTGTGGCGGGCAGTGCGATCAGCAGCAACCCACGTCAATACCCTGACTGGCAGACCTTGCATTCGTTGACGACAGAGCAGTTTTTGGTGGAGAAACAATAAATGGCATTGGTTGAATTAGTAAAAGTCGCCAAAAACTATGGCAAACAGCAGGTGTTAAAACCGCTCGACTTGACCATCAAAGATGGCAGTTTCACCGTATTGGTCGGCCCGTCCGGCTGTGGAAAATCCACCCTTTTGCGTCTGCTTGCCGGTCTGGAATCGCTGTCTGATGGCGATATTCTGCTCGATAAAGTGCAGATCAATAACTTTGACCCGGCCGACCGCGATATCGCCATGGTATTTCAGTCCTACGCGCTCTATCCGCACCTGACCGTGGCTGAAAATATGGCCTTCCATATGCAAGTCAAGAAAGTGCCGAAGGCCGAACAACAGGCCAAAGTATTGCAGGCGGCGAAGGTACTGGGCATTGACCACTTGTTGCAGCGTTTACCGAAAGATCTGTCGGGCGGCCAGCGTCAGCGTGTGGCCATGGGCCGCGCACTGGTGCGTAATCCGAAGGTATTTTTGTTCGACGAACCGCTATCCAACCTCGATGCCCAGTTACGTATGGAACTGCGGGCCGAGATCAAGTCGGTGCATCAGCAATTTCGCACCACCACGGTTTACGTCACGCACGATCAGGTGGAAGCCATGACGCTGGCTGACAATATCGTGGTGATGAAAGACGGTTACATCGTGCAGCAAGGCTCGCCGTTATCGATTTATGACCAACCGGCCAACACCTTTGTCGCCAGATTTATCGGTTCACCGCCGATGAATTTACTGGCCGGTGTGTTCCTAAACATGAACGGTAAACCGGGCGTCGGTTGCGGTCAGTTATGGTTTGCGTTGCCAGAAAAATGGTGGGCGCAAGCGCAGCATAGCGAAGGGCAACCCGTTACCGTCGGCCTGCGCCCGCACGATGTCAAAATTGTCGACAGCAGCCTGCAAATTCCGGCGGAACTTCGCCTGCTCGAAGTCACCGGCGAAAGCAGTTTGTTGCATGTGACCTGGAGCGGTTTCCCCATGCACGTTCAGTGCTCGGGACGTGCCAATGTCAGTACCAATAAACCGGTATGGCTTGAGGCCAATAGCGCGAACATTCATCTGTTCGATGCGAAGAGTGGCGAACGTTTAACGAGCGAGTAAGTCACGTCCCCCCATAACCGGGAGCGATGCTCCCGGTCAATATGACCTACCTCACACTTTATCGTCCGGCCTCAAAATATAAAGCCTCGGGTTATTAATTACCTGCCTCCCCCGCGAAAATATTGCACGTTTATTGCGCGTTCACGCCCTCACCAAGTTGTAAATAGCTCGTATAGTTAATGTCAGTTATTGTCACTCTGCGGTAGGTTTAAATGGGTAAGCACTCCCCTCAGACGGTGGTGATCAATCCTCATTTTTCTCTGCGCGCCTATCGCTGCGCAGTCCTCATCATGACTTTTATCCTGCCCGTATACGCTGCTACACCGATCCCGTCCTCGACCACGACGGTGAATTTACAAGACCTTTCCGCGACCAGCTCCTCGTTCACCCTGCCCGCAACCTCCACCATCGCGACTCAGTCGGGCGATGGGATCAGCGGCGATGCCTCACGCAGTTGGTTACTCAACCTACAAGGGGCTGTGACTGGGGCGCAGATTGGTGTCAATCTGGCCTCCAGCGGCGGCGCGCTCTATAACACCGGGACCCTCACCGGCATGAGTGGCACCGCAATATTATTGAGTGGTTCCAACAATAATGTGCTGCTTGATAGCGGTTCCACCATTAACGGGGACGTTATCAGCACTGGGGCAGGCAATACGATAACGCTTCAGGGCAGCGGCGTACTGACCGGTGATCTCGGTGGGACGTCGACCAACACCGGATTTAGCGCCTTAACCATGAACGGCAGCCAATGGGATATCAGCGGGAATATTAATCTGACCGGCAACTCCCCTTCTTCGCTGTCCGTCGCCAGTGGCGGACTCCTGGTACTTAGTGGGAAATTGAACAACAGCAGTCAGGGCGCAGGCGTCACCATTGCGCAAAAGGGCTTCCTGCAAATTGGTAATGGTGGAACGTCTGGGGAAATCGATGTCCCGATCTTCAATGACGGGACGCTGACCTTTTATCGTTCAGATACGGGGCTCGCCTTAAAAACGCCGCTGTCTGGTGATGGCGTATTGCTGTTACGCGGAACTGGCGTCAGCAATCAATCCTCCTATGTCCTGAGTTCCAACAGTAATAGCTTTGCGGGCAACGTGATCATCGGCAGTGGTGCGCGTTTGCAGGTGACCAGCTCGAATCCAGCCCCCCAGTCCCATGTCATTGTTAACGATGGGGGAACCTTATGGCTCGGTAGTTCAGCCGCCTTCACCACCCCGATTGTCATGACCGGCAATGGCTGGACGGAGTCGTCTGGGCAGCTTGGTGCGTTACGCCTCGACAGTGGTGCAACAACCTCTGGCCCGGTGACACTGGCCGGTAATAGTCGAATCACGGCGGTTTTTTCTGGTTACACCGGTACCATCAGTGGCCCGATTGGCGATGCGGGCCAAGGATTTCAACTGGAGAAGGTCGGCGGCGGGTTAATTACCCTGTCAGGCAACAGCACTTATAGCGGCGGCACCCTGCTCAGCGAGGGGACGTTATCCGTGTCACAGGATAGCAATCTGGGTATGGACAGCAGCACGTTAATATTTAATGGCGGAACCTTGCTGACCATCGGCAATTTTGTCAGCAATCGCGCTGTCGCGGTCAATGCGCCGGGTGGCACGCTATCGCTCGCGGGCAGCAATACGTTTAGCGGCGGCATCAGCGGCGCGGGCCATTTGACGCTGACTCAAGGGGCACTGACGCTGGCGGGCGAGGATAGCCGAACGGGTAGTACGCAAATTAACGCGGGCAGCCAGTTGATGATTGGCTCGGACACCGTCAACAACGCGGCACAAGGCACTTTAAGCGGCGATGTGCTCAATAATGGCACGCTGACGTTCAACCGTGCGGGAAGTTCAACCTATGCCGGTGTGCTGAGTGGTCAGGGGGCCTTGGTCAAACAACATAGTGGCCTGGTCGGACTGAGCGGTGCTCTCAGTTCGCAGAGCAGCGTGTCGGTCAACGGCGGAACCTTAGCCTTTAATCAGGCCGGAGGGTTTACTGTCGCGCATGATGTGGTCACCGCGACTGGCGCACAGACCGCCTTGGGCGCCCCGTCATTCCTACAGATTGCTGGCACCTTAATTCAACAGGCGGGAGCAAGCCTGGAAGTTGCCTTCGACTTACTCCAGCCCGCCGTCAATGCCAATCAAATACTGCTTGATGGGGTATTGAAACTCAGCGGCTCCGCCGTTTCTGCCAGTAGCCTCAACGGCAAACTGCTGACGATATTACACAGCAATAATGCACTCGGTATTGTGGGAGACTTCAGCTCGCTCGGCTTTAGTCAGGCGGCCGACTACCTTATCGTGACCGGCAGCAAAGCCAATAATGACCGCGATTATCATCTGGGATTTGGATTAACGTGGTTTGCCGGCCCGGCTCTGGGTAACGGCGTTTTTACACTCACTAACCCACCCGACACCTTTAATGTCGACGTGGTGCTGGATAACCAAAGTGGCCCCTTTACTCGCGGCTGGGATGGACAGACGTTGACCAAAGCCGGGGCTGGAACGTTACTGCTCTCCTCCCAGAACACCTATACCGGCAAAACGCTGATTAATGGCGGTGTGCTGCAAGCGGGCATCAACAATGCTTTCGCTCTTTCGTCGGCGGTAAACATTGCCGCGGGCGCGACGCTCAATCTCAATAATTTTGATCAAATCGCTAATAATCCAGACGGTGCCGGCAATATCGCGTTGGGTTCTGCCACGCTCACGGCCAATAACAGCCTGGATACCCAACTGGCAGGCGAGATCGGCGGATCCGGCGCGTTGGTGAAAGAAGGCGCGCAATCTTTAACGCTTTCGGGGCTCAATACCTTCAGTGGCGGAACGCAGATCCGCAGCGGCACGTTGGTGGCGACGTCGGGAGACGCACTGGGGACGGGGGCGGTCGCCAACCAAGGCGTATTAAATCTAGATATTGCGGGGATCAGTCAGGTACATAACCTGCTGTCGGGGCCTGGCCTACTGGAAAAGAACGGCGCGGGTATTGCTGTCCTGACGCAGAATGGCTCCTCGGTTGGCAGTGTCAACGTCAACAGTGGCGCAGTAAACTTCGGCCCTCAGGTCAATTTCATCAGCACCGGCAATTTTTACACCGCCACCGGTGCCGCCACGGGTATCGGTATGCAAGGGACGGTGAATGCCGGTGGGTTGTTTGATATGAAAGGCGCGCTGGCCTTGATAGTCGGCAATATCCAGCCCGTCATTCTGGCTGACCTGGCGCTGCTCGATAGCAATTCCTCCCTGAATGTCGCCGGTATCAGTACGCAGGACGACACCCCGCAGGCTTCACTGGCGGATAATACCTACCGAATCATCAGCACCGCGGCGCCCGGCAATCTGGTCGGTGACTTTGCCCATTTGCGTATCGGGGGGGCCACCTCGCCGGTGGATTATGCCCAAATTACCGGGCGCACCGATGTGCTAAACCAACACTATGACGTGGGTATCAGTCTGACCTGGTACGCCTCGCAGACCAGCACGCCGCAAATCGCCAATGGCGTTTTTACCCTGAACGAGCCGCAAGAGCAGTTTGAACTTAGCAGCGTGCTGGTCAATCAGGTCGCCAACCCCGTCACCGGATGGGACGGCAAAACGCTCACCAAAGCCGGATTAGGCACGCTGATTTTGTCACGGCATAACCTTTATAGCGGCGCGACGCTCATTAAGGGCGGGGTGCTGCAAACCGGTATTGCCAACGCCCTCTCACAAAGCAGCAACGTCAACATTGCCGACGGCGCCTTACTCTTTTTGAACGACTTCGACCAGAGCCTCAATGACCTTTCCGGGGAGGGGAATATCTCGCTGGGACGGGCACAACTGAACCTCAACAACCATGCTGACAGCCAGTATTCTGGCGTAATAAGCGGCAGCGGTGGGATAAGCAAAAATGGCAGCGGAACCTTGCTCCTGACCGCCGATAATACCTTTACCGGAGCCACCGACGTTAATCGCGGTTCGCTGGGACTCGGCGATGCCAGCGGCCATAGCGTGGGATTAGCCAGCTCACAGGTCAATATTGCGCCCGGTGCGGTACTGGGCGGATACGCCAATCTGGCGGGCAGCGTCAATAATCAGGGGACGCTCGCCGTTGGTGATGCCCTACCGGTGTTTGCAACGGCGCCCGCTGGCGCAATGATTATCGGCGGTGATGTGCAAAACAGCGGCACTATCATCATGGCGAGCCCCCTCCCCGCCAGTTCATTGACCATCAAGGGTAACTACATCGGTAACGGCGGGCTGTTAACCCTCAGCACCGTACTGGGGGGCGACAACTCAGCCACCGATAAGCTGATCATTTTGGGTAACAGCAGCGGCGACACCCGCGTGCGGGTCAATAATGCGGGCGGTGTCGGCGCGCCGACGCTGAACGGCATCGAGATCATCTCGGTAGGCGGGCAGTCCGACGGTCATTTCATCCTTGATGGACGCGTCGTAGCGGGTGCCTATGATTACTTCCTGCAAAAGGGCCTGCCTGATGGCGAAAACGGCAATTGGTATTTGCGCAATCAGCCGCCGTCACCTCCTACCCCTACACCACCCACCGAGGTCATTCGCCCGGAAGCAGGCAGTTACCTCGCGAACAGTGCGGCGGCCCGCTCCCTGTTTAATCATCGTCTGGAAGACCGCGCCGGACGGGCTGAAAACTCGACGTTATGGCTGCGCCAGAACGGTTCACGCAACAGCTTCTACGATAGCAGCGGTCAGTTAGATACCGACATAAACCGCTATGTTATTCAAGGTGGCGGCGAAGTCGCGCAGGGCCAGTTCGGCCAGCAAGATCGTTTGGGCGTGGGGCTGATGCTCGGTTATGGGCAGGCTCACAGCACAACGTACGCAAATCGCAGCGGCTACGGTTCGAAAGGACAGATTGATGGCTACAGCGGCGGCGTTTATGCGACGTGGTACCAGAACAGCCGGACGCAGGAAGGTATGTATGTCGACACTTGGCTGCAATACAGTTCTCTCAATGCCAGCGTCAAAGGCGATCAATTATCCGGTGAAAATTACGACATTAATGGGCTGAGCAGTTCAGTCGAGTCGGGTTATCGCCTGCCGCTTTACCTCACCGACACCACATCACTTAACCTGACACCGCAAGTGCAACTGATTTGGGATGGCTTACAGGCCGACGACCACACGGAGAGTAACGGTTCACAGGTAACGTCGGAGAATAATAATAATCTGCAAAGCCGTGTCGGGGTTAAGTTGTCCCATGACGGGGTGGCCGCGCAGGATGTGGGCAGCGGCAAACTGTTCACCACCTTTGTCGAAACCAACTGGATCTACAATAGCCAACCGACCGCCGTCTCACTGGATGGCGAGTCCGTACAACAGGCCGGGGCACGTAATCTGGGGGAAGTGAAAGTGGGTGTCGAAGGTCAACTCAATCATCATTTAAATGTCTGGAGTCATGTCGGCGAACAACTGGGGGGTGCAGGTTACAGCGATGTCTCCGTCGTGATTGGCTTGAATTATCAGTTTTAGCCAAATCGCCCACACCACAGAGTCGTTAAATGTTTAGTCTTAACGACATACCGGCCCTTAGCGATCCCCCGTTATCTTAGGCAGCAATTGTTCAATCACACGGATAACGCTTCTGACCCTCTGCGGGATAAAGCGCGCATCGGGATAGACGGCGTACAGGAAGCGATCAGGCAATCGGTAGTCGGGTAATATCGCAACCAGTCTCCCGGCGTGCAAAGCCCTGGCTGCGAGCGGTAACTGCATACCCCCGATACCGATACCAGACTCTAGCGCCTGCAACAGGGCGTCACTGGTGTTGGCCCGAAAAACGGTATTCACTTTCACGTCGATCGTTTCCTTACCCGAGACTAACCGCAGTGGCGCTTCCAGCGCGATGCCGCTAAATCGCACGTGTGGATGCGCAGCCAACTCATCCACGGAATGAACCGGTTGAAAACCGGGGGCGGCAAACAGAGCCGTTTCAATACGTGCCAGTACGCGCGCGGCGTGCGCTGGCGGAGGCTCATTGCTCAGCCGCAGCGCGACATCGACCCCTTCAGTGACAAGATCCGCGATGCGATCATCAAGCGAAAGCATAAGGTGCAATCCCGCATGCAGGTTCTGAAGCGCCAGCAGATGTGGCAAAAAGATCTGGCCGAGACCGCTCGGCAACTGGATATGCACCCTGCCCTGAAATTCATGATCGGCCGGGTTCAGCCGCCTTTCTGCTTCCTGCATGGCTTCCAGCAAAAGCTACATATCACGCCGGTAACTTTCACCCTGCTCAGTCAGCGCCATGACACGCGTTGTGCGATGCAGCAATACCACACCGAGCTCCTCCTCAAGTGCGGCAATCTGCTGACTAACGGCAGATTGTTTCATATCGCTCTGGCGGGCGGCCGCAGAAAAGGAGCCCGCTTGCGCGACGCGTAAAAAGGTGGCAATGGCATTGAGCTTATTATTCATTTAATGATTCTGCTTATAAGTGTCATCATTTTCATGGGATATGTGTGGAAAAAATAATATATCACACTGTGTCTGTCACCTTCCCTGGAGAACCACCATGAATAAGACACAGCAACAAAACGTCGCGCTGGTCGCCGGCGCTAACGGTATTGTCGGCAGGCAACTCGTCAAAACGCTCCTGCACAATCAGTGGGAGGTTATCGGCCTGAGCCGGCATACAGTGTCCCACCCTGAAAACATCCCACTGGTTAATGTCGACTTGCTGGATGCACAGCACAGTGCGCAAGCACTGCAACCGCTGAGCGGTATCACCCATCTTTTTTACAGCGCTTGGGTGAACGCCGCGAACTGGACCGACATGGTTGAACCAAACGTCACCATGCTGCGTAATCTTGTCACTACTATTGAGAAAACGGCACCGCTACAGACGGTAAGCCTGATGCAGGGATACAAAGTCTATGGCGCGCATCTTGGAGCGTTCAAAACCCCCGCGCGTGAAAGCGATCCTGGCGTGCCAGGCGCAGAGTTTAATGCCGCTCAGCTCACATGGCTCAGCGATTTTCAGCGTGGAAAAACCTGGCACTGGAATGCCATCAGGCCAGGCGTGGTGGGCAGCATGGTGCCCGGTAACGCCATGAATCTCGCATTGAGCATCGCCCTGTATGCGTCGCTGTGTAAGGCTCAGAATTTACCCCTGCGCTTTCCCGGCTCGCCTCAAACCTGGCACAGCATCGTGGATCATACTGACGCCGGATTGTTAGCAGAGGCTACGCTGTGGGCGGCCACCTCGCCTATCGCAGAGAATCAGGCTTTCAACGTGAATAACGGCGACGTCTGGCGCTGGAGCGAGCTATGGCCGCGCATCGCGAGCTGGTTTGAGCTTGAATGCGCACCGCCGGTCAGGTTGTCATTTCACTCATTATTTAAGGACTATCGGGATGTATGGTGCGAACTCGCTGGGCAGCGACAACTTGTGGAAGCGGATATTTTACGGCTGAACGACGGGAGTTTCGCCGATTTCGTGTTTGGCTGGAGTTACGACATGTTTGGTGATGGCAGTAAGCTGCGCCGGGCGGGTTTCACTCGTATGCAGGCAACCGACGACATGTTTTTCAGCCTGTTCACACAACTGAGAGTGGCGCGCATTATTCCCTGACTAGGTATTGCGCAACAGATTTCAGATGACGCCGACCCTTCTTGCCCGCGTGGTGCGGCAGGCTGACCGTTGTCTGCAATAAAAAATGCCGCACCCCTTTCTGGAATGCGGCATTTTTAATTCCGTCATGACTGCTCTGAAACATTAGCCATAGGCCGCTTTATGATTGATGTGATAGAAAGTCGCGGTGGCGGCCATGACGTGTTGATCTTCCTTACCCGGTTTGTGCGATTCCACATTAGTAATGTGATAACCGGCAGCACCTGCGTCTAACGCCTTTTTAACAAAAGCGTTATTGAGCTCTTCCATGGAGGTTGCCCAAGAAACCGTTGTCACGCCGACGGCTTGCAGGGACGCTATTTCACGATGCGATAATCCTGTGCGAACTAAAACAGGCGTAACCGTCTTGGGGTAGAATATGGATATGATATCATTAACTAAGTCTTTCATGGACTTACCCCTCATCAGGTCAGGTTCTACATCGGATAGTCAGAGAATGCAGTCAATAAACAGAGGCTGATGACCAATCTGATTTATTCACTGGCACCGTTCCAATAGACACCTATTTTTGTTTCGACCTTTAGCTTTAATTGCTAATTAGTTGTTAAGAAAACTTCCGCCACAATTAACGCAATCTTCAACGAGGATATTTTCAGTTGGTTACAGGTCAGGTGTTTCTGAAATGTAGAAATGTAATCGCCGTAAAATCAACCTCCACTTTTCACTGGTCGCGAACCCAAGATCTTGTAAGGCAGCTTCGTGCCATGGGCGGCTATTGCTGAAGGTCCTGGTGCGTTAGCTGATTACTAGCTGTAGGTTTTATATTATTTAAATATAGGGCTGTAACATGAGTAATTGGCTCAGCCTTCGACCGTGCCAATTACTCAATGTCAAACATCACATTAGCAACTCAGGTTTGCACAGATTTCGGTTTAAAACTATTTTCATACCGTAACCGGTGTAAACAGCACCTCGAATGAATACATTGGTCCCATTTGAATGATCTGCACTGAGAGCAATCCTGCCTCAACCATTGGCAACTTTTTAACGGACAGTTGGACCTCATTAACTCCTTCAGCTTCGTATATTACGGAAATAATTAATGGATCCGGCGAAAAATAAATCTCGCGCAGTGAGCCTTTTTTGTAGTCATTACAGACTGCCTGCATTTCAGTGACCGCTTAGGGTTTAAAGTCTGCAGGCTGTTTGCCCGCGATGGGGGTGAGTAAAACCAGATATTTCATGTGATAATCTCCTTGAGAAACCTCAACGCTAACAGCTTTATTCATATGACTGTAGCGTCCTCAAAAGCAAGGAGTAGTTGACCAGATGTCAACACAACCGTTTTCACCCAGTCTTTATCATTTGTTATGGTTTAGTAGAATCGTTGAAGCTGGTTCATTTGCTGAGGCCGCACGTCGCGCCGGTGTTACAACATCAGCCGTCTCAAAAGCGCTGAGCCGGTTTGAACAACAGCATAGCGTCCGTTTGCTTCACAGATCGACTCACGGTTTGGCGCTGACGGAAGAAGGGGAGCTTATGCTTTCACTGGCGCGTGGCTTGGCTAAAGAGGTTGAGCACGTCGAAAATACTCTCAGGGGATTCGATAGGGCTGGCTCTGCAGGGCGCGTGCGTATCTCTGTCCCCTCGTCTTTCGGCAGGGTTTGCATTGTACCGGCGCTGCCGCCATTCCTAGCTTCCTACCCCGATATTTCTCTGGAATTGCATTTCAGTGATGCCATGATGGATCTGTCCAGCGGCGGCTATGATTTTGTCATTCGATCCGGAGAACTTAATGCATGGCCCGGACATTCCGCACGCCGGTTGTTCAGCTTCCGCTGGGGAACCTATGCTTCGTCAGACTACCTGGCAAAAAAAGGAACGCCGGAAACACCCTCCGACCTCAAAATGCACAGCCTGATTGGTTACTGGAATCAGGCTAAGAGTAGGACGGAGCCTTGGAGTTTTTTATCCCCTGAAGAAGGTCGTTTAATAAAGTTTGAACCTGATACTCGTTATCTTTTTGATGACGGGCAAATAGCATGGAGCATGCTCAGGGCGGGGTTGGGTATCGGCTGGGCACCTGAATGGCTTGGTATCGATGATTTGACCAGTGGTACCGTAAAAGAAGTGCTCCAGCATTGGCGAATACCGCAGACAGATATGTGGCTTCTGAGGCTGGAGCGGCGGCTTACGCCAAAACGTACCCAGATAGTCATGGATTTCATCATCGAGCTGCTTTCTGAATACCACCGAGGTAGATGATGCTAACTCTGATGTACTCAGAAATTATCACTGTTAGAGTTCCTGAAAAAAATACAGGTAAGGGATTATCAGATGCCGTCTCTATACACACTCAATGACCTACTCGGGTTGCTTGTTTATACGTCAAATTTCCCAGTGCGCGTCCATCCATGATGCAGAACAGAAAATGTATTTTCTGGTGTGTCATTGGTTTGAACCTGACGTAAAGATTTTCGCTGCGGTCGTCGATACCCTGAAATCGCTATACTGGCATCTCTTTGATGAATGGGAGGGACCAGGCATAAGCGAAGCAGCAAGGATGGAGGTGAACCACCCCGGTTTTCTTGGAGAGTTTTTGAACTCTGTTCACGCTGCCAGATCTTTGCCAGGGTGTGAAGCATAGTAGGCTTTTTCTGCTTCCATCGGCGGGATATGACCGAGACGTTCCA
>Ga0105856_1000225_pt1 | contig 29965 bp, 42 predicted proteins | sample OrgsoiDNA_201060_FD_89681 | JGI IMG/M metagenome (GOLD analysis project Ga0105856, IMG submission 89681) | Permafrost soil microbial communities from the Arctic, to analyse light accelerated degradation of dissolved organic matter (DOM) -... | ecosystem: Environmental > Terrestrial > Soil >...
AATCGGCAGCCAGAAGAAGTTCGAAACACCCACCAGTAACGTCACCAGCAACGCATCGGAGGTGCTCAAGTGCAGCACGGTTTTGCCGAAGGTCGGCGCGTACACGGTGATCAGGTAAAACGCAGTGGTGGTCAGGGCGACCATCATCATCCCGCCGAGCACGATGCCCCAGTTCTGCGCCAGGGTGCGGAACACTTCGCCCATGCTCGGGCGGTGTTTGCGCGCAGCGAACTCGGCGGTTTCTTCCAAGTTGCGGCGCAGGAAAAAGATGAACGGCACGATCATGCAGCCAACGAAAAACGGAATCCGCCAGCCCCAATCGGCAATCATCGTCGGCGCCATCCATTGGTTCAGCCCATAGCCCAGCGCTGCCGCGACAATGATCGCCACTTGCTGGCTGGCCGACTGCCAACTGGTGAAAAAGCCCTTGTTGCCCGGCGTGGCAATCTCCGAGAGGTACACCGAGACGCCACCCATTTCCGCACCGGCCGAGAAACCTTGCAGTAAGCGGCCAATCAACACGAGGGCCGGTGCAAACAGTCCGATGGTTTCGTATCCGGGCACCAGCACAATCAGAATCGTGCCGCTGGCCATGATCGACAGCGTGACGATCAAGCCTTTGCGCCGGCCTACATCATCGATGTAAGCGCCCAGCACCACAGCGCCGAGCGGGCGCATCAGGAACCCGGCGCCGAACACCGCGAAAGTCATCATCAGCGAGGCAAACTCACTGCTGGCCGGGAAGAACACGGCGGCGATCTGGGTGGCGTAGAAGCCGAAAAGGAAGAAGTCGAACTGTTCGAGGAAGTTGCCGGAGGTCACCCGGAAAATCGAACCGGCGTGAGAACGCCCGGAAGGGATTGATGCTGTCATTGACGTGTACTCCACCGCTTTATGACGTGCGCCGCGTGGGGGCAGCGCACGGTTCTTATTGGCGCGGATAGTGGAACAGGGGGATCGATATGTTAATTGCATAGTTGGCATGCATTGATGCGTGAAGCGGATCAATGCGCTTGGTATTGATGTCGCCTGACACGACGCCTTCGCGAGCAAGCCCGCTCCCACAAGGGATTTGCCGCGAACACAAAATCTGTGAACAACAGCGATCAACTGTGGGAGTGAGCTTGCTCGCGATGACGGTCTAACCAGCAACCCAACCCTCAGATATACGCCTCGATATGCGCCATCCCCCGCGCCACATAATTTTCCTTCTCACCCACCGGCGCAAAGTAGTGCAGGACTTCCCGCGCCGTTTCAACACCCTTGAGCCGGGCTAACACCCACGCCGACAAGTATTGCGCCGACAAACAACCGCCCGCCGTGGCGATGTTGCCATTGGCATAAAACGCCTGATTCACGATATTGGCCCCGGCCGCCTGCACCCAGGGTTTGCTGGTGGTGTCGGTGCAGGCCGGCGTATCGCCGAGCAGCCCGAGCTTGGCCAGCAGGAACGTGCCGGAGCATTGCGAGCCCAGCAGTTGCCGCGCCGGGTCGAATTTCAGTTGATCCATGATCACCGGGTCGCTGGCCACTTCCCGGGTCTTCATGCCACTGCCGAACAGCACTGCATCGGCGGCGCAGGCTTGCTGCAGATCGATGTGCGAATCGATGGTCAAACCGTTCATCGACGTCACTCGTGGCGTTGGCGACGCAATGCTCACCCGCCAGTCCTGGTCCCCCAGCAGCGAAACGCGGCTGAGCATGCCATAGGCAATCAGCGAATCCAGTTCGTTGAAACCGTCGAAGGTCAAAATGGCGATGTGCATGGCGAATCCCGATGTTTTTTCGCAGCCTACGCCGACCCGGCGCGACGTCTCCCGTACAGTGGGCCGCAGAATCATCGCTACAGTAAGGAATGATTCGCCACGCGCGCAGTCGGAACTCAGTAACCACGACATCCCAAGAGGTTCACCGATGAACAGCAAAACCCTTATCGCCAGCCTCGCCCTTGTCGCCGGTATCGCCGCTATCAATCCCATCGTTCAAGCCGCCGAGCCGCAGAAAACCGTCCAGCCCGGCGTCAACAACTCCCGCAGCCTGGTGAAAGGCGATCGCGCGCCGGAGGTTTATCAGCGCAGCGAAAAAGCCGTGAAAAACTGGAAGGCGAAAGGCCTGAAGGCGCCGACGTCTGATGCGCAGTGGGTGCAGATCAATGACAAATACATGATGGTGTTGATTACCAGCGGGACGATTGTGGATGTCACGCCGGTGGAGCGGTAAGCCTCAGAACTAGAGTCTTGGCGCTCGTGCGAAGCTACTCGCTGTGCACGCGCATCGGGCTGTTGGTCCCCAACCGATACTGATTATTCCCACTGCGTTTCGCCTCATACATCGCCAGATCCGCAATATGAATCAGCCGATCCATGCTCGGCGCATGATCCGGGAACACCGCGACCCCAAGGCTGGTGCCGATGTGTCGTTGATCATTGCCAATCGTCACTGGCGGTGAGAGTTCGACGAAGATTTTCTGGCAGATGCTGCGGGCTTCATCTTGCAGGTTGATGCCTTGCGGCAGGCCTTGGAGGATCACCACGAATTCGTCGCCGCCAATCCGCGCGACGGTGTCGGTTGAGCGCAGGATTCTCTTGAGTCGCGTGGCGGTGGTGACCAGCACCCGGTCGCCAGCCGCGTGGCCGTAATGGTCGTTGATTGCCTTGAAACCATTGAGGTCGACAAACACCAGCGCCACCCGTGTGGCGCTGATGCGTGCCTGTTCCAGTGCTTCGGACAGGCGCTCTTCGAGCACCAGGCGATTGGGCAGGCCGGTCAGCGGGTCGTAATGGGCCAGGTGTTGCAGGTAACTGGCGGACGCCTTTTCTTCGGTGATGTCGCGGACCACGCCCATCATCTTGATCGTGGCGTCGTGATCGTTCTTCACCACATTGCCGGTCTCGCGCAACCAGCGGATGGTGCCGTCGGGCCAGACCACGCGGTATTCCTCGTCATGGTTCTCGCCGGTTTCCAGGCAACGCAGCTCTCCGGCGCGGACCTTGGCCCGGTCGTCCGGGTGCACGCAGGAACAGAACAGGGCGTAGGAGGGCGTGACTTCACCGATCTTGAACCCGAACATGCCGTAGATCGCCTCCGACCAATAGAGCTTGTCGGTGTCCACTTCCCAGTCCCAAGTGCCGATGCGGGCGAAGTACTGGCTGCGTTTAAAGCGCTCGGCGTCACCGTCCAGATGGATGTTTTGTCCCGTGGAAAGACTGGCGATCAGCGCACGGCATTCGACCAGTTGCTGTTGCAGGGAATACTGGCGACAGACCAGCGCAACAAGCACGGCAAGCATCACTGAGCCAATGGCAGCGCTGATCCAGAGGACACTCATTCAGGGATGGCCGTCATGGCGAGTTTAACCGTGGGGGGATGGCGCATATATTAGTTCACGCTTACTGCCGGAAATAGATCTAAACCGCTCCGAACGGTTGCCAATTGCCTGCAATTCTGGGAAAACGCTGCCCATGAAGCCCTTTCGAGGGTGTGAACAGACGAGTGCATGTAATGAATGATGAGCTTCAGGTAATCGACCTTGAGTTGGGCGACGGCAAAGCAGCGGTCAAAGGCGCGCTGATCACCACTCAATATCGCGGATGGCTGGAAGACGGCACCGAATTCGATTCCTCCTACAGCCGTGGCAAACCTTTTCAGTGCGTGATTGGGACTGGGCGGGTGATCAAGGGTTGGGAACAGGTTTGCTCTATGTGACCCTGTGGCCATGTTATCCTTTCGGCCAGTAGATACGGGGCATCCATCGATGAAGAAACCAGTGAAGTCATCAGCACAGAAGAAGCAAGCCATAAGCTACGTGAGATTCTCGGATGCCCGCCAACGGGTTGGCTCCAGCGTAGAACGTCAGGAAAAGATGATCGCGGATTGGCTGGCCCTACACCCTGACTACGAGGTAAGCCAGCTCCGATACAAAGACTTGGCAAAGAGTGGCTTCCACGGTGAACACATTGTTGCCGGTGGTGGTTTTGGTGATTTGCTGGTGGCTGTGCAGGAGGGTGAGATTCGAGCGGGCGACGTTGTTCTGGTTGAGGCTATCGACCGGGCTGGCCGTCTTGCACCTATGAGGATGTTGAAACTTATCATCAGCCCCATCCTCGAAGCTGGCGTCTCTATTATCACGCTGGACGACAACACCGAGTACACCGAAGCGAGTCTTGAAGGGCCACAGATTTTCCTGTTGATAGCCAAGATTCAGGCTGCACATGGGTACTCCAAACTTCTATCAGAGCGCGTGTCAGCGTCATACGAGTCCCGCAGGAAGCAAGCCAAGGAGAACGGTACTACGCCAAAACGTATGACGCCTGTCTGGTTGAACAGTGACGGTACGGTAATTGAAGAAGTTGTCCCTTGGATCAAGACCGCGTTTGAGCTGTATGTCTCTGGTGTTGGTAAGACTACGATTGCAAAAAGGTTGCGTGAGTCCGGTGTGCCTGCACTCGCTAAAGCTTCTGGTTTTGGCGTCGGTCACTGGTTGAAAAATCAGGCTGTGATTGGAAAGTGGGAAGTGTTGATTGATACAGCAGATTATCATGTCATCGATGATGTCTACCCTGTCATTATCGAACCTTCTCTATTTTACAAGGCACAGATTCGTGCTGAAAAGATGAAGACAGAGCGCCCTATAAAGACCGCTAGGCATTTCATGGTCGGATTGGTGAAGTGTGGCGCCTGTGGCAAGAACTACATAATACAGAATAAGGATGGCAAGCCACACAGCATGCGTTGTATTACAAGGGCAAATCAACAAGCTTGTAGTAATTCACATATCGTGCCGAAACCTGCTATAGATGCAATCTATTCTTATACGTCTATTGCTGCTGCTCTAGAAGCAATCAGCAATCAACAGATGGGTGTGAATGACAAAGAGATAGTAACCCGTGAAGCTGAGCTTCATGAGTTGAGCAGGAAGGTGGCTAGCCTGTTGCAGACAGTTGATGCAGTAGGCTTCATGCCAGAGCTTGCCGCCAAGCTGAAAGAAGCTAAGAGCGCCCGTGAGGCAGCAGAAAACGCCTTGGTGATTCTACGTTCAACCGTTGTTGCACCCCAAGGCAGTGGCTGGAATGAAATGGGAAAGCTATGGACGCTTGAAAGGGAAGACAGTCAACGTCTTGCAGCAATGCTTCGTGGTGTTGGCTATGCCATAACTGTCAACCCGGATGGACGTATCACATCGTCACACACTGATATTGTCTACCGTTACCTTGGCGTAGACCGGAAAGAAGATAAGTACAAGCTGATGGCGAATGACAAACTAATGCTTGTTCGGAAAGGTTCCGTAGAAGATTATCCATACTTCGAACCATTCCAAGAGATTGAAGGAGAGGCGACTTGGGATGAAGCAGATTATGAAAATCTACGGCAACAGTACGAATAGATGTCTTATTGAATAAGTGTTGATTTATGTGTCAGTTGGTGAAGTATTCAACACGTATATGCCATGTCATGGTAAAATACCCTATAGGCAATAGAAACGTTCCTTCTTCTATGCACGAGCATTCGCCTTGTGTACATCCCCTTTCAAGAATCTATGTAGTGTGGGAATTGCATTGATGGGAAATGGATAGGCTCCTTCGGGAGCCTTTTCTTTATCTGTCTGATTTTACCGCACGATCAAATGACACAAATCCTAGTAACAACAATCGAGGAATCATCGTGACTACCGTATGTCATTGCCGTAACTGTGGCCGTCTATCAAATGCCAAACGCAATACACGCTTGCATTGCTCTGGCGCCTGTCGTGCTGCCTACAGTCGCAAACAACTCTCCCAACACTTTCAGGTTGTCCGCGTGAAACCAGAATACCTATCTAATCCATTCCCACAAGGAACACATCCACAAGGAACATTCCCGTGCGTCAAAGAGAAAGAATCTACACCCTAATTGTCGGGGACTATAAGACAGGCAACGGCCTGTTGATTGAGAAGCTGCAACTGACATTCGATGTCTCCAAAACAGCAGACAACAAGAACAACAATGGCAACAGCGCGTCAATCGAGATTTACAACCTCAACCCAACACAGCGTGCAATGCTAGAAGACAATCAATACATTGAAGCAACCCTATCTGTTGGCTATCGTGACATTGGTACTCGTGTACTGGTGACAGGGAATGTGACTGAGGTAGTTACACGCAAAGCCGGAGACGACTACATCACCCAACTAACTATGGGCGAAGGGTACACAGACCTCAATCATACAAAGCTCAAGAGCGTAGTTTCCGCTGGTAGTACAGTTGGACAAGTGCTTGAAGCTATCCGTAAAGAGATGCCTAGTGTGTCTCGTGGAGCGATTACAGGGACAAACCTCAACAACCCTGTTGTCAGCGGCTGGCGCCTCTCTGGAACTCCTAGAGAAGCTCTCAAGAAGCTTTGTGAAGCCTATGGCCTTGAATACAACATCACAGGCAACGTCCTAAACACCACAGACGTTAACGGCTCGTTCACGACAGACACTGTGAATTGCCCTGTGTTGAATATCGGTACGGGACTTCTTGAAACTCCATTCCATATCCTGCAACAAGCCAGCAAGAGCAAGAAAGACAGGCGCCGTCGCCGTGGCGTGCAATTCAAAGCTCTGTTGAACCCTCTGATTATTCCCGGTGCCATCGTGAAGATCGAATCTACAACCATTACAGGCTTCTACCGTGTGAACGCTGCCCGCTTTGCTGGCGACTTCCGTGGAAATGATTGGACAGTTGAATGCACCTGCTCCGAGATTGAAGCTGACGAACTACGTACATAAGGAAACAAGAAATGACTATCAACAACCGATGCCTAGTTGCATCTGCTGCTGTTGGCGAGTTGTTGAGTGTCGTTACCAACACGGAACGTTCTCTCTCTCGCTATTTCAATGATGTTGGTTACCTGGGAATGCACTGTGTCTTTGATGACATTGCACGCCAGATGGTGACAACACTGGAAGACAGCCTAACCGAAGTAAAGCGCTTGATTGCAGAGACACAAGAGCGTTTGACCACGCAGCCAGAATAACAGGAGAGAAGAGAATGCCACGTACAACCAAAACAGTTACCTTGCGTGACCGTACATACTCTATGAAGCAGTTGAACGCTGTTGCCGGGAGTATGATGCTACAGAAGATGCAGCCAGAGATTTATGCATTTGGTGCGAGCCTCGATGATTTGCAACTGAGACTGACCAAACACAGAGGCTTGTATGTTGCTGGTTGGAGCCTTGCCTTTGGTAACTTGATGGAAGCTATTACAGCTCCCCTGTATGCAAAGGGACAACCGAAGATTCCAGAGGAGGCGCGGGAAGCTCTAGAGAGTGATTTGATTGCAAACACGCTAAACAGCATGTTGGATGGTGTAACGTTCCAAGGCGAACAAGTGACAGTAGACCATTTTGCAGGACGCTACGAAGAACTAGCCGCTTTGCTCGTTACTGTCTTTGAATTCAACTTCTACAGTGCTTTCACTCGCCAACGTTTCTATATGCCGGATGATTATGACACTGGTACATCCATTCCAAAGAGCATAGAGCGTTCCCAAGCAGCCTACACACAGTCTGCTCTGGTCTACACAGTTCTAACCTCAGAGCTTGCCTCATTCGCTGAGCTTCACACATTGTTCAACACCGAAGACATCTACGACCTGTATGAATCTGTGTGTAGAAAGACTTTTGAAGACAGAGAGTTCCAGAAGCAAGCGCAGAGGGAAGCCGCTCAACAACGATAATAAATACAGGAGACAGCACAATGTCTGTTCATAAATCCTTTGCAGCCCACATTGATGGATTGCAACAAGCTGGCCTAGCTACAGCGATGTACACGCTAACAGGTCGTATTGATATGCCGCGCCTTTGCCGCTCATTCAATATGTTCATCCAACGCAAACACCCCGGCATCACTGGACATCACTTCTTTTGGTTCATGACCGAAGAGGGAGTGGTGATTAGTTACGCCGGGAACTCTTTCTTGCTACAAGCTGTAGAACAATTCATGACCAAGGCAATCAAGCTTGGCGTAGTTGGAGACGCAACACTCGACTACAGCGGAAGAAGCAAGAGAGCCTTTATGACGCTCCTAGATGAACGTCTTTCACTCTACACCCCAATTGCAAATGTTCGTTCATTCGGCGGCACGCATCACAAGATGGGGAAATGAAACAGGGAGTCACCCTTGAACGCACCAACTCAAGTACAAACACATTCCACAGCTTCTAGTTCGATGGCCTTCCTGCAAGGAATCGGTATCGCTATTCTGTTCGGTATTGCAATTCTCTTTTCTCACTACGACACAAAAAGTCAGATTAAGGAACAGAGTGTTGTTATCGAAGAAGTAACGAGAGCCTATGTGCAGCAACAACAAACCAAACTATACGATGATGTCCGTCAGATGGTTGGCAGGTCTATTGATGAATGGCGGAACGAGTCAGCTAAGACAAACATGCTGCTACAACGCATCCTTGACGCACAGCCACGCACAATGTCAAGTAATGGAAATACAGCCACAAGTACACCCAGTGTAGTCAACACGCCCTCAACGTCTCTACAGGCGCCTTGAGGGCACCCCCCAATGCACCAACAACGGAGAACATACATGAATAAACTAATCAGCATCCTATACAGCCTACGTCACTACGGTGCAGCGCTGGTGATTATGGGGGTTACCATCGGCTATTGCCACTACGACACTAAACAACAGCTTGCAGCTCACTCGGCACGAACAGAGGAAGTTGTAAGGGCTGTCAATCACTTGAACGATGTGCAATACGCCTTCCAACAAGAGAACAAAGTGGTGATGGATTTGCTTTCTTCTGGAATTGATACAGCGACAGCTACAGCCCGTCTTCAAAAGCTTGAAGATGATATTGCCAACTACCGTAAACAGAGGGGGTATTGATATGTCATGCCCTTGCTGCGGTAGTGCTGTCTACAACTTGCATCTGATGGGCTATTGCTCCATGCCTTGCACTCAACGTCATTCAGCTTGGAAGGATCGCCCCAAGAGTCCGAGGCTAGCCAAGCGGACAAACAACGGAACATGAAAACCTATGATGCAACTCAACACCACAAAGCTGCGTGCCATTAAAAGACGCTTGAAAGCTCTCGATGGTACAAAGTTGCAAGTGGGGTTCTTTGAGGAAGACAAATACGAAGACACGGGCATGCCCGTAGCACAAGTAGCGATGTTTAACGAATACGGCACACATCTACATCCCACAAGACCCTTCATGCAAGACACCTTTGAATCAACTGCTGCAAAACGCATTATCAAGCATGGCTTGAGAGCCGTCTTTGTTGCAGCCATCAGAGGCCAAGCAATACAGCACAAGCTACGCGAACTAGGAAAGCAACTTGCAGAATGTATGCAAGCACATATTGACGCTTTCCCAGGTAGCAACAGTGCAACAACAATTCTTCGCAAAGGCTTCAATGACCCGCTGTATGACACTGGGAAAATGTTGGAGTCTGTGAAATTCCAAATAAAGAGATAACTTATCGAGCGGAGCTACAGAATACCTATAGCGCTACATCCTCCTGCAAGCTCGTATAAGACACTCTAGTAACGCCTCCCACTCCATCGCATTGCATAGACTCTTAAAGAGGCTTATACGGCCTCTCAAGAGCTTCTGTCGTCTGTTGTATGGGAGGTTTACATATTCCCATTCCCTACACAACAGGAACCCAATACATGACTTATGCAATCCGTCGCCAGAACGGCGATGTGCTATGGTTTGACGCCATTATAGACGTTACAGAAGACTACACGGCTACAGTCTCGAAACATCCGCTGTCTACAGGAAGTTTCGTTAGCGACCATACGACAGTGGATAACAAGAAGTTCAACATCCGGGGAATCCTCTCCGATGCTGACTTCAACTTGGACAGACCTACTGACGAAGGGTGGCACAGCGTTACAGACAAGCAGTACACCAACAACACAGCGACAGTTACGCCTGTTGTTATCAAAAGCGAAGGTGCAAAGTGGCGTAGCTTTCTTCCCGAGGTTGTATCGCAGTTTACCGCAAGTACAATCCCAACAGTCACTGTAACTCCACAGTCCAAGGTCAAGCCTGCCCACGCTGTACGATTGGACTTGGTCTCTATCCTCGAGAACCGTGAAGCTTTCGCTCTGGTGGAATACAACACCAATCTTGTTTCTCGCTCCTGGGAAAATGTGGTGATGACAAGCTTGTCGTTCGCAGAAGACCCGGAAACAGGGGAGGGGCTGTTCCCTGTTATGCAAATGGAACAAGTGACCTACACAGACCAGCTCGCAATCTCCATCATTGTGCGAAACAATAAGGGTCGCCAGAATGGAACCAAGAAGGCTAGAGATTCAAAGGCAGGCGATGACGCTGCTAAAGAGAAGACAGCTAACGCCAAGAAGAGTGCCGCAGACGTTAACCCGTATGCCTACGAACAGAAGTGATGCAACGTGATAGAGGGGGCGCCTATATGGTAGCTCCCTTTTTCTTCGCCTGTAGAAAGATGGGAAATAGTTCATACATTTATGCACTTGTCTATTGACAACTAGAGATTCTGTAGTAAACTTGTCATAAGGAACAGAGATAAACATTCTTTCCTGCTTTCACCCTCTGGAAGCCGTCATCATCCCCGGTGACACAAGCAACTCCCAACACATCGTCTGTAAAGACAATCCCACACAAATCATTCAGGAGATTCATTCATGTCGCCTAACAAAACGTGTGTCTGCAAAGTTTGTGGTTCTGTTCGTTCCTTTAAGAAGGTGACGGCCACATGTTCCCGCGTTTGCAAAGACATCTATCTGGCTCGCCTCAAGGCAGAAGCCGAGGCCGCACAAGTAACAACCTCTGAAACATCCCCAACCCAATCCGCTATCCATTCAGGAGCTAAAAGCCATGACATCGATCCCACAAAAGACTAAAGACACACGTATCACTTGCACAGCCAAAGGATGCACTAAGAGATTCAAGCCATCCCGTAAAGGCAACAAGTTCTGTTCCAATACCTGCCGCACCAGTTGCAATAACGTCAAGAAAGCCCGCACCACAGAAACAACCATTCCCCGCTCTAACCACTTCTGCCAGACACTAATCGACGAAGCCCTACGTGCTGGATCGCTCGAAGTGTTCACCCATCTGAAAGGCTCTGTAGCTGCTCTAGAAGCAACATACAAGGTCGTCACAGCTCGCATGAGAGCCAACATCGTTGCAGGTGTTAACAGCTTCCACGTTTGCCACGTAGCCCCTGTAGCACACGCTACACGCCTTGGGACATTCGACGCTTCCAACCTGTTTGTTGGTGCCTCAGAGAAGAACAAAGCAGCAGCATGCGTAGCTACAGGTAGCGGGACATTCATTGCAAAAGCTTCCCTAAACTCAGTCAACGATGTTGCAGCCAATGCAGGACGTGCAATCACCCTAGACAGAATCATTGCCTACATCGGTGAAGCGACATTCAAAGCTTTCGTCAAGAAAGTGAAACTGAAAGATTCGGTACGTGTTGCAACTCTCGCCAAACTCGAAGCTTTGGTTGAAGTAGAGAATCCAGAACACAGCAAGTATGTTGTTCTGATGCTCAACAAGAAAGCTACAACGCATGATCTAGCCAACGCCCTTGTTGAGCTATCTGGCAAGACTCCTTTCAAACCTTCCTTCTCGCGTATCTCAGAAGCCAACATGCTTGTTACTGAGTTTGTCCGTCACGCTGCTTTCCGTGAAGAGCTACAATTCCTTCTTCCGCATATCGCTGTAGCAGTCTACAAGTACGACACAAGCCGTCTTGCAGTGACTCTTGGTGAAGACGATGTGCAATGCCTCTTCGATCTCCTGCAAGGTCTGGACGCTGGTGCAATGGAAGTTGCTGTTGATGAACTGATCTACACACTTCACTCCCAAGAGCGCCAAGCTGCACACAAAGCTGCAACCAACCCTGTTGTTGAATACCACGCGCCAATCTTTGTTACAGACGAAGAGTTCGATGCTTGGTTGATGGGCGTTGATGCACAAGTGTACGGGGATGCTGTTTACACAGAAGCATTCACCAACCAAGTCACACCGTTCTGACTCTTCCCGTTCCAATTCCCACACGAACAAGTTCTTACACCATTCCCATACAGGAGATACAAACATGCAACATCGAATGACAGCAAACAAGCGTGCAATCATCACCATGCTTTCCGGGGCTTCTGATAAGGGCCACAGCGCCCTACAGATTGCTACAGAGCTTTCCCTTGACCTACCCAACGTCACGCGCTCGCTAAAGGCTCTTGTGTCCTCTGGTGACGTTGTAGCGACTGACAGTGTGATGCTCGTACAGCGTGAGCCAGACGCCGAGCCATACGCTCAAACCAGACCACACTACAGCCTACGGCTGATACACCGTGCAGCACCACAGCCCGCCTTGAGCGGGCTTCTTCATTCCGCTTCCTGTTCGTCCTTCAAAACCTTTTCCGTCTGCTTGAGTACGAACGCTGAACCAGCCCCGGAGAGGTGATTGATGAGCTGCGCCAGATCAGGGCCAGGCGGCGTGTAACCCTCGTTTTTGCCATGAGCGGTGCTGCTGGAGTTCCTGAGAGTCCCGATCCCGTGAAAGATCGTGCCAATGCCCGCAAGGGATTGTGATGCGCCTTCATCGAGCATTCCGGTATCACGCAATTTTTTCACAACGCGAGAAGTAAGAGCCTGCACGGTAAGAGTTTCATATCCGGTATCCCCAAACTCCTTCAGACATCTCTTGAAGACTGTTTCCGCATGGGAGCTGCTGCGAGCGATGGAGTTTTCTGGATCAACCTCTACAGCCTCACGCGCCATCTGCCATGACTCAAGCAGACTCGGATGATGCTCAAAGTTTTCTTTGAGGTCTGCGTCAATCGCAATCGTTTCCGCAGCAACGTATTCGGATAGCCGCTCGTTCGTGTTGGTGATGGTGTTGTGTTCTTCTTCTAGCTGGCTTGAAATATTGTCTATAAGCGATTCCAGAACTAGCGGCGCACTCAACAAAACCTGCCATTCGGGACTTACGTCTTTAAGAAGATGTTCATCCCAGTCCGGCTCCGGCCAGCCGTCTTCGTATTTTTCCGTTCTGACTACCAGCTTCGATCCGTCGAACGCTAGCCAGCCATTCGTGGTGCCGGCTCTGTCGCTCTCCTCGTAAAACCAGCTTTCCAACATCACGCTGTTGCTTGTGCCGTAGCAGCCTAGCTCTCCCATTGAGTCCACTAGTTTTTTCTCAAGGGCATCGAGCTTTTCGAGCAGTAGCCGACGCTCATTTTTTAGTTTCGTGGTTAGGGATGCCAGTCGTGATAGCCCATCGTCGCGCATTATGTTTTCCATGTTCTTGGCAAACCGACTTTGTACACGATCCAAGTAGAAAATTCGAGGGCTGCGGCGGCGGGGTGCAAGAGCATTCCGCAGGGATGCTCTCTAGGTGTAATAGTTACACGCGAATCATAGTACCAACTCGGCTGCAAGCCACGTAGTATAAGGCTTCCAGCGTTTTACCCTATGGCGGAAAATGGTAGGTGAATCCCTTCTGAAATGGTATGCACCCTACACCGATGCACAACGCCTTTGCAGATGGATATCCTTTAACCGAAGGTGAAGAAGGTTTACACCAACAACTTTGTTGTAGAAGGATTGCACCCACAGCAAGGCTGTGATAGTTACACCACTTCGAATGTATACCCAATTTATTTTATATTTGTCATACCATTATAAAGAGAATAGTTCCAATGGCGGGACGCCGAATAGCAAACACTTGTAATGGAATACCTGTTCTACAAGCGGAACGACAAATAAACTCCAAGAACATGCCCATTGATTGATGTGACATTTTATCGGTTGATGTTGTATTGGCATATGAAAGTAATGTCAGAAAAGAGTGGCAAATTGACATAAAGTAGTGGACAAAATTCGATATGTGATGTATAATTACAATAAGAAGGGAGAGAAGTTTTCTTGCAATTTCTTCTCTCTCGTACATGGAAGGTCTGAGACTCCTTCCATATTATCACGGGCCTTACGAAGCCTGACTCCCCGTACTGTCTAGTTGCGTTGATGACACTAGACGCCCATACGCTCCTACAACATCCTTGAGGGTGTGTTGTTGTATCTCCCGCCCGCTGTCGGTTGAGTGGAAACAGCTACTAATTCAAAGCACTAATTCAATGCCTGCATGAGAGTGGCTTTATTGCCTTATCAACGTTTCGCCACTAGCAGGCGCCTATAAAGCTCCATCGTGCAAACGGTGGCAGCACACATCGCTAGCTTCAAACACGATCCCGCCTATTCTGGCGGTTTCTTTGCATTCCGATTTTGTTCCGTCCACAACAACCACCCAAACAATCCCCGTACATCCTATTACAGAAGGAGTCCCCGCTATGGCCGCTGTCATGCGCCAATGCCTGCACTGTGGGACTTGGTTCCCATCGAAGACATCTCGTGCAGTTTATTGTCCCGAACCTGCCCAGTGCAGAAAGCACGCTCATCGTGCAAAGAAACGTCAGCTTGTGGACTTGGCAAACAACGAAGCCAACTTCCTAAATGTCCCTGACATGCTGTAACCCCGTTACATCCCACGCAATACATTCCCACACAAAGAGAAAGAACAATGATTTACACACTACTTGCTATCACAGCAATCGGATGCCTTTGTGCAGGATTTGCGTTTGGCTACATCTTCGCTAATTCAACACAAGGACAGACAGCATGAAATTCCTGATTGGAACAGAAACTACCTTGTCAGAGATTGATTGGTGCAAAGCCTTCACAGCCACCCTAGATGCTGATGGGGACCAGACAGAAGAGACATTCACTTTCATCCTCAATAACCGTTACGACGATGACAACGAAGATGCCAAGCTAATCGAACACTATGCACATCAGTGCCATTACACAAGGAGCTAACAGTGTCACAAGAACACCTGAGTCACAGAGACCGCCTACGGGCACAGCGTAGAGCAGATGAGAGTTTTGTCCGTACATACACACGACACGGGAAGAAGTCTCAACCACTTTCCCAGGAAGACCAAGCCACTATGGAATTCTTCAACGGTATTCAGCGTGAGCTTCAACTTGAACGCATGAAAGCGATTTACGCAGAGCACGACCAGTAATTCCCCATCTAGCCCGATAGGGCACCCCACATAAGGAAAACATAAAATGACTACAACTATGCGCTACACCAAAGACACCCGATTCAACCAAGACACCCTAACCGCTATCCAAGAGACGAACAAAGCTGCATACGCTCAACGTGCAAGCAAGCACGATGAAGATATTACAAAGCCTGCTGATGCTCGTGGTAACTACCCTCGTGTGTTCATGCACGGTGCAATTGTTGAAGTGAGCGGCAACAGCCTGTTCACATTCCTCAACGAATACGAAGTTCTACGCGAGCAAGGCTACACACGCTCTGCTGTTACAGAACATGCTATTGGCTCTGCATACTTCGGATTCATGGAAAAGCCAGCAACATTGCAAGCGGAAGAGCTTGTGCAAGAGGGTGCTCGTATTGAAGCCGACTACCATGCCGCTGTTGAAGCCAACGCTCTTGACGCAGCAGAACTAGAAGCAGCCGAAGAGCTGGCAGCTATTGAAGCAGAAGTGCAAGCAGCTCTCGCAGTGGAACAAGCAGAACGTGTTGCAGCTATCCGTGCTCGCATCCTTGGAGAGAAAGCCACAGCCAAGCGTGGTGCAAAATAATGTTCCAGAGTATCCGACATGAACAAATCGAGAACAAATACAACATCGGTGGTTGGCGCTGGCAGCTCTTGGAGAGTGTAAAAGCTCTCCATGAAATTGATGATCCCCGTGAAGAAGTCTACAAGCTCACTTTGATTCGTGATTTGCAAGAAGCTGCAAATGATCAAGAAATTGTTGTCGCTGTGAAGCGTTATCGCTATGCAGTTGAGAACTACCGCAACCCCGAATACTTCGGCTCCCCGGAATGTATCGCAGCATGACAACAGCCTATTACGAAGATGATACAGAGGATGCACGCCATGACCGACGTACACAACGAAGTAAACAACGCCATAACGACAAGCAGCGGGATGAAGAAAAAGAGTCCCGCCGTGAATCGAAATACCAATAACATAGGAGACGGCTAACGATGCCCAATAGCCCCACAGTAGAACAGCTCATCACACGAACAGCTAGACGTTCTCGCCTTGCATTGCCTTCATTGCAACGCTACTTGGTTGCAGCACAACAAGCCAACTTTCCAGAACAGCACATTGAAGCTCTGACACAAATCATTGCAGAAATGGAAAAGCTGGCAACTCTGGAAAAAGTAGAGTTTGAACTTCCACCACGAAAACCTGGCCCTGTCCCTGCTTCTCGTGCAAAGACAACCGATTTCACACGCGCTATCTTTGAATCTGTTGCACCGAAGAAACCACGCAAGAAGAAAACTGATGTACCCAAGGTGATTGCAAAGATTACCGCCAAAGACTTTACCCCAGTGCGACAACTCGAAGCCGGAGAAGCTACATCATTTAATGAAAGTGGTGAAGTGGTTAAGTTCGACTTTATGTGAAGAGGGGCTGCAATGGCCCCTACAGCTACACACAGACATTCCCGTTATACAGTCGCCAAGCGACACATCCCATACAAACATACCCACTTTATCTAGAACGCCTCTAGAACACCCTCACAGGAGCTACAAATATGTGTACTGATTACCAGCAAGCAGTTATCACCCGCCTTATCGAAAACATCCCAAGCAGCCAACATCACATCATCATGGACTTGGTGCTACGCAATCAAATCAATGCAGCAGAAGCAGTTACAGAAGAGTTTGCCAAAGCAGCTCAATTGCAAGCTGACACAATGCAAGCTTTCAAGATTGCCCAAGAAGAAACACAAGAAGCTATTTTGCACCACGCTCAAGCATCCCGTAATTTCGTTGTGGCTCGTGCTGATATCGTGTCACTACAAGAAGCTCTAGCAGCAGTTCAATACGACTACTTGCAACTCTCTCAATTGAATGCAGCTTTCCAAGAGCGTGTTATCCAGATGGAAGCAGAGCGTGAAGAGCTGTACGGATTCCTTGCTGCTGCAAGTGATGCACTAGACGCCGCTGAGATTGCTGCAACTCTCGCTGTTGCACTTGTAGAAGCTACCTAATAATTAATTTAAATCAGAATGAGAGACAACAAATGACTATTACATTCGATGAACTGAAACGCCGTCGTACAGTTATCACCAGCAGTGCCCCTGACACACCAAGTGCAGAAGTGAGCAACATCCTTACAGCTTCTCTTGGCATGACAGCCGGGGAGTTTGATGCTGTGGTTCAACAAGCCAAAGAGAATGCTGTTATTCAGAAAGCTGCTATTCAGAAGTCTCTTGGTGCAAAAACAACATACGACATCACCACAGAAATTCTTAAAGCCAAATACGCCAAGGGAGAAACACAATGACCGAGACAACACAACAGCTTACACAGGCTCCGCTAACACGCACACAGCTCCAGTTCTTTCAGGCATTCGCAGAACAAATCGTTCATGCAAGTTACGAAGAGCGGGGCGCCGAAGACCTTGCAGAAGCGTTTTCATCCATGATCGACTTCAAAGACTTTGGTAAGCGCCTCGGGCAAGCCATGCTTTCCCGTGTTAGTTATTCCGATGTCAAGGCTGTAGATAAGTTTATGCGAAGTGAACAGTTTATCAACGTCATGGCAGCTCTCGATACTTCTCTAGATAGTGTTGCTTTGACGCTGGACGATGCAGCGAATGCTGCATTCACAACTTCTTTCATTCTCAACACAATGTCGCCTGTATTGGCTCCAGAAGAGTACGCACAAGCTCTTGCAACTACAGACAAGCCACTAACTCCATGGGATCAACTACTGATGCAGGCAAGAGGCTGACAGCCCCTCATACAAGGATAAATAAACATGATGGAAGAAAGTGTAGTCCAGCTAACGGGTGATATTGACATCAGAGTTGATACTCGCCCGATTGACCGACTAGAACATAAGCTCCGTGCCTTGATGCGTTTAAGTGACGCTATTGGCCGTAAGCTCGGGAAGAACCTATCTCCCGATGGGCGTGCAATGAACAAACTCGCAGCTCAATCAAAGCAACAGTTTGCAGCTCAAATGCAAGCGTCCAAGTTCGCCCTGGTGCAACAGCAGCAACACGCCAAGCTAGGCACTCTGCAAACCAAACAAGCACTGGAACAAGCCAAGGTGAAAAAGGCAGAGGCAGCGTCTGCTGTAGCCTCCGCAACAGCTCAACGTAAAGCACAGATTGACCAGTTGAAAGCTCAAGGGACCACGCTGGCAAACAAGATGAAGTCTTTGCGACTCTCCGATCTGGAAGAGCGTATCAAGGCCCGTCAACAACGTGCAGAGCGTAACGCACGCCGAGCGCCACAAGCCCAAACACCTTTCCGTAACCCTTTCCATGGCGGCGGCGGTACAGGTCGTGGTGGCCTTGCTGGTCATGCTGGACGGATGGCAAACAACTCTGGTGGCTTCGGTCGTGGTGGTGGTCATGCTGGTGTATCACGTCCTCATATGCCTTCTGGCGGTGGTGGTAGTCGTCTAGGTGCTGGTATTGGGTTCCCTGCTCTCGGTGGTCTGGCTATGGCCGCTACAGGAGCTGCTGTTGCTCTTGCTGCAATGGCTGCTGTTGCATTCAAGTTTGTTTCAGAAGCGGAGCGTGCAGCTAACGCCAAACAACAACGTAACTCGCAATTCAAAGTTGCCTCCGGCAGCGATGAAGGTGCAAGCCGTATGGAAATTCGTTATCAGAAGTTGGCGGATTATCTCGGTGTTGATGCCAATGAAGGTGGTCGGGATTATGCCAAGTTGACAGGTGCTCTTTCCAAGAAAGGCGGTGTTGAACAAGCCGAGCGTACAGCGTCCGGTATCTTGTCCTATGGTAAAGCCCAAGGTATGACCGGCGAAGAAATGAAGAACATGAACCGTGGTTTGTTGCAAGCCCTCGGTAAGAACCAACTTTACGCCGAAGAATGGACAGGTCAAATCTCTGAACACCTTGGGGCCAATGCCAACCAGTTTGGTGCGGAAGCATATCAGCGTGCTATCGGTGGTCATAAGACAGGTCAAGATGCTGCCGATCAGTTCATGAAAGATCGAACAGACAAGAAGATCAAAGGTGATGTGCTACAGAACTTCATCAAAGAACTTGGTGGCGTTCTAGCTCAACACGCTAACGATGGTGGTGCATTGGATGTTGCAAGACAATCCCAAGACTCCCGGAAGGCTCGATTCTCTAACCAAATGTCGGAGAACATGACGCATGCCTACAACAACAGCGGATTGAAGGAAGCAACAGGTCCACTGTATGAAAACGCTCAAGGGCTGTTGAAAGCTCTGGGGCCAGAGTTTGATAAGTTTGCTACATGGTCTGCTGATACAATCAAGATGCTGAGCCAAGGCTTGAAGCTTGCGACAGGCTTCGTTAACGCTTTGAATAGCTCAAACCCTGATTCCATGAACAAGTATTTTGATCCCGAGTCGATCAAGAAATTCAAAGAAGCATGGGATGGATTTACAACCGGGTTGCAAGAACGCTTTAGTTTGTTGGGCGACTTGTGGAAAGAGATTTTCGGTGAAACATCGGCTAAAGGATTTGCTTCTGGCGTCCTAGATGTTCTGACATTCATTCTCAAAGCGTTCAATGAGATTGGTGGTGCTATCTCTGCCATTATCAAAAACTCTATCGCATTCGTGCAGTGGGCCAAGAAGAATGTTCCGGGATTGAGTGGCAGTGAGAAAGCTGGACAAGATGCTAGTGCAACGCCTGCTGTAAATTCTACAGTGAGAACAGCTCCGGGCACATCGATGTTGAAGCATGACGAAGATGTTCCTTATCTGCCTACGTCCCCAAGCGCTACAACAAATCTTCAAGCGCCTCTTGTAGTGCCTAAAACACCTTCTCTTATCCCGCCATCGGTTAAAGCGAACATGGGTGTTATGAGTGTTCCTCCTGCTTCTGCTGTTAACCCGCCTGTTGTTCAACCAGTTCCGACTACGAACAACACTACGGTGAATAACACTGTCACTGTGCAATCTCCAAACATCAAGATTGAAGGTGCAAACCACACGCCAGAGGAAATTGCTCAGGCTCTTGGCTCCCGCCTGCAAGATATCGCTAAACAAACGTATAGCGGAATGTTGGGTAAGGCAGCAGCTTCGCAAGTGGATCGCTACAACCAATGACAGCGCACATAAACAAAGTAATGAGTGTCTGTGTGTGGGGTTGGCTCTTGGCAGCGTGTCTTGTTGTGATGGTGTTCTGTGTCTACATGGCATATGACGCCCACAACACACTCAACCAATACCGAAGTGAAAGAGAGCAGGACATGTCTCGCTATCGCTCTGAGCTAGTGCAGGCATTGGATAGACAGAGTGAATCATTGAAAGGGCGGATTGACAGTAGCAATGTACAGCGCAGGCAGTATGTTGATATTCAAGTCCCTTTGCAAATGAGGAACTATGTCACTTCCCCGTCCGTGAACATCACCAACAAGAACACAGCTACAGCATCAGGAGAAGCCAAGCAATGACCTATCGAATGACCCATCACACATACATAGAAAGCATGTTGTCAGTAGATATTCTATTTGCTCTCAACTACCACGCTAAACATATCACCCCGAGTCAGCGGATTGATCTTTCAAACGCTCTGGCGGCACTCGTAGGGAGCTTGGGTGATGATCCTAATCAACGTATAGGCTCGCTCTCTGTTGTCGCTCCTGTAGCACCACAGAGGGGCAGGGCGGCATATAAGCCAAGACCGACTAAGCCAGACATACAACATACACAGTTGCACAACCCATTCACAGTTCCAAATGACGCACCAAAGCATATTGCTCTAATCGCCAATTAATCCCACCGCTCTCCAAAGACAGCAAAAGGATGGAACGCCTATAGAATACATACAGAAGGAAATAAACAATGGATGACCTCGATCTAATTGGAATCATTAACAAACAAATCACAAATCAAAACCACGAACAAGATCAATGCTTCTTGGCTCGTGTAATCCGTGTAAACAATGTCGCTCTAACTGTAGATATTGAAATGCTGACACTACGCTATGACGCCGATGGAGATACACAGGACGATACGCCAATCCTTGGTGTTCCTCTGGTTATGCCGTCTAGCTCAACTTCCGCCATCACATTCCCAGTCCAGGCAGGGGATACGGTTGTCTGTGTCGTCTCTCAGACATCTATCGACAACTACAGGAGTTCGAATGGTAGTGCTGATGTTCCAACCAGAGTGAACGACAACAGACGCTTCAACGCACAGGACGCTATTGCAACTCCATTCAACAAACGTTCAAACAATCCCGCTCTGCGGACGCTGTCGCATGACCCAAACGATGTAGTGATTACACACAACATCGGAACAGGGAATGAATGTTCTGTTGTGATGAAGGCAGACGGTAATGTTGAAGTGACATCTCCGTTCACTGTGAAAGTGATGGCCCAGGATATTGAGCTGGAAGCTGCCAACAGCCTTTCCCTGAAAGCACAGACAATGACAATCAATGTCCCGAACACGACATGGACAGGCAATTACACGATGACTGGACAAGCCAAGTTCAACGGCATTCTGTTCGACACCCACAAGCACCTTGGTGTAACACCGGGATCTGGCGTCTCTGGTATTCCGACAGCCTAAGCCACAGATGGAGCAAGACAAATGGATAATCCAACCAAGGCCAAACGTGGCCCCAAGCACAAAGTGACGCCCAACCCCAATGCCCACCTGATCTGCATGGCCGTGGACGACGGTCTGCCATTCATTGACGATGCTGTGATGGCTGGTCTCTACATCGCGGTGGGTGATAGCGGCGGCAAGCTGAACGTTCGCCCTCGCCATCTTCGGAAGGTGATCTGTCTAGACACCATCTCTACCGTTGAAGTGTTGCCTCGGTTCCTGAACAACCAAGCCGAGCCAATCTGTGACCGTACAGCTCGCTATCTCGTGGCAGCGGCACGCATCGCCCTAGGTGGTATCGAGCGTCACCTAAACCGACATCCGCTCCTGAAAGCACGCCTACAGGCTCTGTGGGACAAGCAGCAGCGCATTGACGGCGTGTGGGATAGCACCGTTGATTGCAGCTCGTTGGCTGGCTGGGAATGGCAGGAACAGTACGCTGCCTAAAGGGGTTTGGCCCAATGATTGCGGGGGGTGAAGGGTATACAAGTAGATGTATATATAAAATTTGTTATTGTGGTCGCACTATATATAGAGCGTAGCGACCCTCTGAGTTGACCCACTCTCACACACACCCTCAGATCAATTACGGCAGGATATATAAAAGAGATTCAAAGTCAAAAAACACAAGAGCGTAAATCTGTCAAGCTATTTTATATGGTTTGATCGGTAGGCACGCACATTTGTAGTAGTTATACCTTTGGATGTTCCATCCGGGGAGTGGCTATCCCATCTTCGATGGTTGACTGGCTATCGTAGTTGGGCAATAAAAAATAAATGAAATTTATTGCCCTATGAAAGAGTGTTCTGTTGCAGCAAGGCTGCTGATGTATTACCTCTTTGCCTTCGGCTAATGTGTTATCCCTCTTCACCTTCTGTTAAAGGATTATCCTCGAAAGCTGGTGTTTCATCTGTGCAATTGGTTCCCTGTGCATATATTTCTTCTGTGCAAATTTGATGTAATTGACAACTGGATAAGACGTGCAATTGTTCCTGTTGCAGAAGTGTGTAGAACGTCAGTGCCCGTATTGCTTGGCTTGTGTCAGATGATGGGTGTTGCAGAAATGGTGGTGTGTTAGGCAAAACGCTATTTCTCTTGTCAACTACTATTTTTCACATTTCTCAAAAATATTTTAGAATGGTGTTTCATGCCGCATGTCAAGCCGATTCTGCAATCTTTACACATTGAATCATTCTTATTTCATATTCAATCGATACGTCAAACGGCTTCAAATTGCACACGCCATGCAGAATGGACTTCCACACCATGTGCAGCATGTCAACCTGTTTATGTGTGCAGCATGAAACGCCAGTGAACACGAACAATTCAGCGCCAGAGCCTCTAAAACAGTGCTACAGCCTTCATCCTCAAGCCCGCCTAGTGTCATAGCTATGTGCGGGCTTTCTTGTGCCTGTAGGCTTGCGGGAGGCTACAGAGGGAGAGGTGCAAACCATTCGAGGAATGTCCCGCCCTAGGTGTAATAGTTACACGCCAATCATGGTCATAATCGGGCTGTAAGCCACGTCCTACAAGGGTTTCAGGCCACACCGGGGTGGGAGAAAAGTGGTAATGGGATAAGCTTTGTGCAGGGCACAGGAGGGGTTACAACCCATAGCCCAAGGCTATGCAGGGCATCCAGCTACAGAAGGTATTCCATAAATAAAATATATTGGTCATACCCCTTTAATAGCTACAGCTCACATGCGTGCAGCTACAGACAGCTCTAGATAAATAAAGCCATTGACAACCCTTCTTTCATCAGGGCGCTTTCATGTCACACGCTACAGTTATCATTCCCAAGACACCCGTTATGAGATTGACAAATCATCGGTACACGTTCAATATGACACCTAGCAGCAACACAGCCTGTAGATTCAACACAGAAGGAATGGACAAATGGCAATGCTTCCTGTAGTCGCTTATGTACGTGTATCGACAGGCTCTCAAGAGGCTTCTGGTCTTGGCCTAGAGGCTCAGCGTGACTACATAGAACGTGCGGCAGCACAGGAAGGATGGGATGTTGTTGCATGGCACTCAGAAGCTGTATCAGGCTCGGTAGCACCACAAGACAGGTCAGCCTTTACCAGAGCGTTGGCTACAGGGTTGCCTATCGTGGTAGCCAAGCTAGACAGGCTTTCTCGCGATGTTGAACACATTGCAGGGCTGATGAAGCGGGTACAGTTCAAGGTGGCCACCATGCCACAGGCCGATAACTTCCAACTCCATTTGTTTGCAGCCCTTGCAGAGCAGGAGCGTGCCTTCATATCCCAACGCACAAAGGACGCTCTCAAGGCGCTACAGCACCGTGCTGACAGTGGTTGTGTAGAGAGTCAACAGAAGATCGAACGTCGCTCTAGCGGCCTTGTGAAAGCCAGAGCAACCAAGGTAGAGATGGGGTTACACACAGCCACACCTCCCAAGGTAGACGCCCACCGTGAAGCCATCCTGCCTCATGTACAAGCGTGTCTCTACACAGGCTGTAACACGCTAGCTAGTCTAGCGTCCTGTCTCAACCAGAAAGGACAGAAGACTTCCCGTGGTGGCGAGTGGAACCCTACAACAGTACGTCGGTTGATGCTCGCATTGTCTCTCACATTCTCCTGATAGTGCTTGACGGGGCTGCTGTTCTATGCGGCCCATCATTATTTTAGAATCAAGAACGATTCACAAATGGCCTCCCGTGTCTGGTTAAGAGCCGCCGATATAAATCTGTTTGTTAAACCATTCCCATGTCACACATTCCTTGCACGGCACACATGTGCATACATTATTCTCTGGCCTGAATTCCTAGAGCACATCAAGAGTGCAACCTATTTTTTCGCGGGGGCTGGGAGATTTCCAGAATGAAGGTTGTACATCCTCTGCTGTCATGTTGCATGTGATCTCATATGAAACGCTTGACGCGCTCTGTCATGTCACATAACATCCGCCCCATGGCATACGAGGTATGCTCCCACAGCGAATGCTAGTAGCTCGCACAAGCGGCCCGTAGGCCACAAGGAACCTGTGTTATGAATCAAGCTTATGCCACGCGACGTGCAATGAACCTTCTGTCTACGGGAACGCTTGTTGTGCTATCCCCGGAGAGCGCTGTTATCAAGCTGGACACTGTAACGTATAACGGCCTCGGCTGGCCTGTGTGGACATTCAAGGTGCTTGGTGGTGTGACACAGTTGCAGGTGTTGACCGCTCCGCCTACAAAAGAGGTTGAGGTGGTTTTGCCGTTGATTGATGTATTGGCAGAGTCCGTCACAGTGTTTGATGTCTATGTGCAGGCTACACAGGCGAGCAACGGTTACGAGCTGTACAGCTTCTTGCGTGAAGCCCTTGCAACGTCTGTCCTTGAATGTGCTATCCGTTTCGAGCTACACAGCTTCATTGTTCGTCGATTCCACGCTACTATCTGAAACATCCCAACAATTCCACAGGAGAAAACACAATGTCTATTGAAATGCCAGAAGGAACACCCCTCAAAGAACACCAGAAATGGAGCAACCAGCACGGGTACATTGCTACGGATGCAGAGGCATGTAACAAGCCTTCGCTGCAAGCTGCCTATAAAGCTACTGATGTCAAAGAGCTTCTTCCATGGTTGAGAAAACAATCTGAGGCAGGCGTTGCTGTCCCGATCTACCCAACGGCTGTGGCTTGGTTGAAAGGCAAGAAAGAGAGTACAGGAACTACTTCTACGAAGGCTCGCCCTTCAAGTGCCAGTTCTCGTACAGGGTTGAATCTGGAACAGGAGTTTGAAGCGCAATACGCAGCGGAGCGGGATCAGAAACTGTTGGCCTTCCTTGAAGCCAAGGTGCAAGAGTTGAGTGCCCAACTCAAGATCGCACAAGGAGCTGTACGGGATCAGAAAATCAAGATGGGGTTGATAGACCCGCCCATTGCAGACTGATTTCCAGTGCCCCCGAGCCCGCCATGTGCGGGCTTTTCTTTTCCTGTCGGTTCTTAAAGCGAGTCACTCGTTGTCTGTCACATCGTCTTGTTTAAGCACGAACTCTAGACCAATGCCCACTTCCTTTAGCACCTCGGTAGCGCGATCAATAAGCAGTTCACCTTGCTCCGAAAGCTCATACTTACCGATGACGCGGATGATAGGAGATTTGCCAAGGGCGCCGGGAATCTCGGTGTAAATGTCGCCGCTCTCGATGAAAGCAATGTATGCATTCAGCTTCGCTTGAAGCGCTAGAAGGTGCTCGCCCTGTTCGGTTTTGTCAGCCCACCCAAGATGGTCTGTGATACCAAGAATTATTTTGCTGTGATCCCACTTTGGGATGCCCCACATGTCGATGGTGTTGGTGTCAGTTACGGACATTACAGCTCCTTAAATTCAGTTGGTTACTTCGGTCGCAAGATGTCTACACGGGTAGGCGGGAGGACTGTGCCACCGGGGAAGCCGGGTTTACCCTTGCCAACAATGACCCCGCCGCTCTGTTCGAGCTCTGGAAACGCTTGCTTCTGATTGCGTGTCAGTGGGGCTGTGTCAGAGGCTTTGCATTCGACACAGGCTATATCCCCGTTCGAATCTCTGCCAATCATGTCGAGACGGGTTCGGGTGCCGCTTTCTGTTTTGATTGTGACCTGTTGGGCTGACTCGTCCATTTCTTCGGCAAATGGAGGGTAAGACTTATCTTCAAAAGCGGCGCCTGCCGCCTTGTTCTTCTCAAACTGTGTGCTGAGCACAATGTAGATTGGCTCAATCCCCGAGTCAGGAAACCAGATAATTGCATCTTGGAATTCGGGAGGATGCGCAGGATTCGCCAGCACCGTGTCAGATTGTGCTGTCGGCGGATACACCCAAACGGGTGGCAACTGTGGAGCACCTTCCAGTGCAGGAATACCTAGTACACCGTCAGGGCTTACCGCTGGCGTCCAAGTGAGCCCAATTCCGTTGCCAATGTCAGCAACGTATTTATCGCCGTCTTTCTTGCCTTCGATGACCGGGACATTTTCCCATTCCGACTTACCGCCTGTGTAGAAGCCGTAAGCGTTAACGGAGCCATCCGGCAAGGTCTTTACGTTGACACGGACACGCGTGCGTCCAGTTTCAAGCGTTGCGTATTGGTCGTTCGTATAGAAAGCGCTGTCGGGTGAAATGCTGGTGTTCGGTATCAGCATCCCAATCGTGCCCATTACAAAGCCAGCACCAACAACGCCTGATCCTTCCAGCAGCCTCAGTGATAGCTTTCCGCCAAGTCGTTCAGCAACTGCACTGCCAGTAGCAGACCCGCCCACCAATTGCAGTGGAGTGCCTTGGGCGGTAATAGCTGCCCCGGTGGCAAGCACAGCCCACAGTCCGTAGTCGGCCAGTTTCTCAACAGGCACAAATCCGGCTGGGTTCTTGTGATTGATTACACCGTCAGGGAGGTTGCAGCTCTTGGCAAACACACAGCCCATTGTGTCGGGCTTGTCTTCTGGCTTTGGTGCCAGGTCTTTGTATTCAGCCCAACGCAGGGCATTGATATCTACGGGCTCTACGCCGCTGTTGGGGCTAGTCGCATTGGGCAAAGCTGGTTTTGGTATGTAGCCAGACATGCAGCTTCCTTTCGTCCTTGGGGAATTCCAGCCTGTAGCTGGGCAGCATCGACGTTACCGGGAAGCTCAAGCGCTGGCTGTAGGACAAATCCCAAAAGCCATACTGAAAATTCCCTAATCCATGTCATTTGCTGGTGGTGGAGGATAACCGGTTGGGGAGGGGGTTTGAATGGTGGCGACTGGCTACAGCTAGCACCGTGAATCAACGATGTATTGCACCTTGGAAATGCTCAGGTCGTCCCATACGTGCAAATAAGAGTCAGCCTGCATGTGTGCTTTTCTTTTCTTGTCGGTAGGCTTACAACGGTGCATCTCTCCTACCGTAAAGCCGAGGGTTCCGTTCCAATGGTATTTTTCCAATCTCTGCTGACCGGCATCTTTGCTGCGAGAGTCGCAAATCGACTCATTGATCTCGGAATTGACGTTGATCGCCTAACCAATCTCCAACCCGAGTTAGGCGCGGTTCTGTATGAAATAGAGCTAAACCGTAGAAAGGAATTTTCCCCGTGCGAAGCCGCCGCTTACTTTGTAGGTGCTGTGTTTTCGAACATCGATCCTGCCTGTTACACAGCACCGCTATCCCATTCGGCAATGGCGCATCGGATTAATGAAACGATGTATCGATGGGTGGTGAAAGGGAAGATGCGTAAGGCGTGGGCGGATTCGATTCAAAAGAGTCTGCGTAGTCAGGTCGAGTTTGATGAGCCGTCAGATCAACCTGGGAGGGAGTTGTTTTCTCCGTTACAGGAATTCGAACGTGAGCTGGAGACTTGGCCGAGGGAGCAGGCATCCGCCGCCGCGAATCTGATTCAAGCCACGATCAAGGGCGAATCTGACCGCATAGAACAATTTGCCAAGGAACTGACAGTTCAACAGTTTCGAGCCACAACGACGCTCATCGAAGAAATCGAAAAATCTGCGAGCAGCCGGAAATAGAAAATCTGTTAGCTGACGCTTTCCAGCTAGGGCGATCCAGAGGGTGGCACTGTTATATCCGTATCTATTGGCCGGGGTGTAACATCGGCAGGGTCATATAGAAAAAGGTTGCGACCAGGGGATCATGGGTATGCAGGTCGGCGGCAAACGCAAGCTGCTGGTGCCGGCGCATCTGGCGTATGGCGAACGGACGATGGGCGCGATAACGCCGAATTCGAATTTGATTTTCGAGATTGAATTGCTGGAAGTGCTGACGCGGGATGATTGAAGACGCTAACGCCGTCCAGCTGTAGAAACTTCCAGTAACGCCTTGCCACCCCCGGCCATATCAGTGACTATGCTCGCCAGATAGGGGTAGGGGGTATAGGTATGTCGCACATTCACGAACACAAAGACGATTTGCTCAACCGAGTTCGGCGCATTGCCGGGCAGGTTCAGGCGGTGGAGAAGGCGCTCGAGTCTGACGCCGACTGCGCCAAGACCTTACACCTGGTCGCGGCGATCCGTGGCGCGGTCAACGGTTTGCTGGATCAGTTCATCGACGCCCACGCCCGTGAACACGTGGCCCATCCCGATCTCAGCAACGAAGAACGCGCCCAAGGCGTGGAAGACTTGCTGCAAGCCATCCGCCGTTATTCGAAATAGAGTTGCAACCCACATGACACTGACACCTCAGGCTTCAAGCTTCGCCCACGATCACATGTTCCTCGGTGCATCCCACGATGAAAACGCCCGCCGCACATTGTGGGTGGTGGCGTTGACCTTCGTGATGATGATTGGCGAAATCGCCGCCGGTTACATCACCGGCTCCATGGCGCTGCTGGCAGACGGTTTCCACATGGCGACCCATGCCGTGGCCCTGGGCATCGCAGCGGCGGCCTACGCGTTTGCCCGGCGTCATGCCAGTAATGCGCGATTCAGTTTCGGCACGGGCAAGGTCGGTGACCTGGCCGGTTTTGCCTCGGCGATGGTGCTGGGGCTGGTGTCGCTCGGTATTGCCGGCGAGTCGATCCTGCGTCTGTTCCAGCCGACCACGGTGGCCTTCACCGAGGCGACGGTGATTGCCGTGGTGGGGCTGGCGGTAAACATCGCCAGCGCGTTTCTGCTGGCGGGTAATCATGGTCATCATGGCCATGATCACGGCCACAGCCACGACCATGGTCATCATCACGACAACAATCTGCGTTCAGCCTACGTCCACGTACTGGCCGATGCCTTGACCTCGATCCTGGCCATCGCCGCGTTGCTCGCCGGCCGTTATTTGGGCTGGGTCTGGCTCGATCCGGCGATGGGCATCGTCGGCGCCATCGTGATCGCGAATTGGGCTTATGGCCTGATGCGTGACAGCGCCGCCGTGCTGCTCGATACCACTGATGAACACGTGGCCGAGGAAATTCGCGAGTTGCTGGAGTCGTCGGGGGACGTGACCATCAGTGACCTGCACGTCTGGCAGGTCGGCCCTGACGCGCGGGCGGCGATTGTCAGCGTGGTCGCGGCGGCCAGCGTCAGTGCCGAGGTGATTCGCGAGCGTCTGGCGCCGGTTCATGAGTTGTCTCACCTGACGGTGGAACACCGCACCGCCGCGTAAGCGTTCATGTTTGTACCTCCCTGAACAGCGGAATACGACCGTTCAAGGATGGGCGGTAGTGCCAGGTCAAACGCTCCAGCGCAGGTTTCATCGCCAGAATCTGCGTCAGCGTGGCGGTGGCGATACTCAATGCCAGCCTCTGCCCGGGGCATTGGTGGCGGCCGGAACCGAAGGTAAAGCTGCGACGATTCGGACGCTCGAGAAGAAAAACGTCAGGGTTGTCATTGAGCTGCGAATCGCG
>Ga0105856_1000226_pt1 | contig 29949 bp, 42 predicted proteins | sample OrgsoiDNA_201060_FD_89681 | JGI IMG/M metagenome (GOLD analysis project Ga0105856, IMG submission 89681) | Permafrost soil microbial communities from the Arctic, to analyse light accelerated degradation of dissolved organic matter (DOM) -... | ecosystem: Environmental > Terrestrial > Soil >...
CAGTCAAAGTAAGCGCCAGTGATGTATGTCGCGATACCAATCACGAAGCCGCCAACGATAGCGATCTGGTTCCAATCAAGATGCCGGAGCCAGTCGCTAAAGCTACCTGCGCAGATAAGCCCAGCAGATGTGCAGTAGGACAAACCCGATGCAATTTTTTCTGGAATCATTCTCATAGTCCCGCCCTCCGATGTTCCGGTTAGGTGCGTAGTTATTGGGAAATAAAAAAGGCCCACCGAAGTGAGCCTTAAAATGATTTAATTTTTTTTACAAAACAGAAATTAATTAACTACTCTTATGTTGTAGTACTGATGTTGGCTAAGTTAGCTACCTCACTTCCTGATCACTCGGGTGTGAGGTTTTTTTTCACCAATGGATATTAAAAAGACTGCCTTCTGGCTGCCTTAAAATGCGTTCACTTTCTAACTGCGAAATTTTCATAGTGCAATTAAACCGTGATGATTTCATAACTGATAGCAGAATCAAAAAAGCCCCAACATACAAAATGAAAATGTCGAGGCTAGAAATGGGTGCCGGTCTTTCCCGGCTGTCACTTCACACCGAAGGGCACACTCAGAATCTCTGTGAAGGGACCGATAGTGCGTATCAAATCTAAGTGCACCCTTCTGGTGTGCTTTCCGGTCACTCCGGGTTATCCCTTCTTCGCAGACTGAAAAGCATTATTTGGAGCGGTCAGCGGGAATCGAACCCGCATCATCAGCTTGGAAGGCTGAGGTAATAGCCATTATACGATGACCGCGATATATGGGCCGCCACCGAGGCCTCGAACCTCGCACCTACAACAACAATTGATATCGACTCTATCCGGCTGAGCTAGCGGCGGTTTGGTGGCCCTTGCTGGGCTTGAACCAGCGACCGAGCGATTATGAGTCGCGCGCTCTAACCAACTGAGCTAAAGGGCCTAAGGGGCGAATAAACCATCCCAGCAAAACCAACCATACAACGTACACACCTTAACTTTACATACGGGATTTACCGTATTTAAATATTCACGACAGCGGCACCATTATGTTCGCCCAGCTAGAAACAAATAACCCCGCCGAAGCGAGGTCTTATGTGTTTTCGTGTGGGTCATCTACAGAAATGCCCATGATTTAGAGAAATTACGCCAAGTTCGGACAAAATGCAACACTTATATTCGAATTGGCTAATAAGATCCCCGATCACACTATCTTCTGGTGATTCTCTGGAACACTGCGTCAGCGTGGTTCTCTTCCCTCTCGCATTTGACCACCAGCAGCTCATAGAGTGATCTCCAGTTACGATTCCATGTTCTCTCATGCAGCTCTGGCAACAGCGCCACGATGGCTTTGTAGGCAGTTGTGCCCGGCGTCCGTTTGAATCCTCTCCCCGTGCAGCGCTCACAGGTTTTATCTACTGGCACGCCGAGACGATTCGATTTAACCAGGTCACGAACTCGGCCGGTACCATTGCAGCGGCAGCGTTGCGAAACCAATCGTTTACCGTTGCAGGTCAGACACAACTCTTTGACTGTCTGGGTTTCTGTAACCTCGGGGATCTTCACTTCTCCATCAGCACCAATGTAACCGGCATATTTCACAACCTCGCGTTCCACTGTGTTGAAACCTGCTCCGTTGCAATCTGTGCAGGTGCTGCTGCTTCCCGCTGACTGGCAATATTCCGCATAGGCCATCTTGGCGAGAACAATCATACACTGCGCCATCCGGCGGCCAGCGACTTTACCAACATGCTTGCCTGCCTTCTGCATTGCGTATGCAGCGAGGCGCTCTACCGTGCGCTTTGCGTCCTCTGTGCTGATACCATTTTTCCCGAGGAAAGCACCCATGCCGAAAGCCGCCTGAGATTCCGCCATCCCCATGCAGGCAGCAAGGTCAGGACCGCTTAATGAATCGGACGCCGTAGCTGGAGGGACGTTAGTGATCATCTGGCTTTTAGGGTTGAACTGCTTCAGTGCGTTTTCGAGTTTCATTAAGCTGCCACCTTCTTGTAATAAATCTGCTCTCTGACCTGATCTCCGTTAATAATGAGATCGTTGAAATCTCCGTTGTCGGGCCAGCGGATAGTGATTTTCTGTAGGTCATTTTTTGCATTGAGGTTTGAGCGAGCGCAGGCAAATGCAGCCGCCTGACCGGTAGCTGTGTGCTTGTCCATATCAGCGAAAATTACGAGATGCTGCACGCCAGCTGGAACCCTGAATTTCTCCATAAACGTGGCGTTAATAACTGACCATGTATTCACTCCGTAGAGCTGCTTGCAGGACAGGGCCGTTTCAATACCCTCCGCAATGCCCAGCGTTGAGGCTACGGGGAACAGGCGAATAGCCACCGATACAGCGTGCTCCAGCACACTTTTATCCTGTAGCGCCTTTTGCTTTTTGGCGACATCAACGTTGGCTTTACGATCGCCATCCAACAATGTGCGATGCAGATAGCACAGATTGGCTTTGTTGTCGGTTGCCAGCGACCAAAGAGCCTGATACGTATTCCCGTTGCCTACCCTCTGACTTTGACAGTAACGGGTAGCGTCAGCGGAAGGCATCGTGTTAATGCCGCGTTTGTTCAGATACGTTTCGCCCAAGGTGCCTCGCAATGGTGGCATGGCTGAAAAGTGACGGATCACCAAATCTCTCTCAGAGGAAACTTCGCTCTCCAGTTTTTTAACGGGAACCTGACTCCGGTCAAACGAGTTGCCAATAATCCGGTCAACCTCGTTGTAAAGCGTTCTGATATCCTTGCGTTGTGTCTGGATAAGCAGGTTCCAGCCATCACCTGTCCCACAGCTACAAATCCACCGCCCCCGCCCGTCAAGGTCATCACAGCGGTATTTACCTTTCTTTCCACAGCATGGGCATTCACCCTTAAAGTGCGCCTTACCAGTGATCGGCGGCAGGCCGTAGTATTCAAAAATTTCAGGCCAACGCCCGATCACCGCCTCAGTCGTTTTCATTAGGCAGTCCCTCTCGCCTTGCTGTAAGAAATAAATTTGGACTTGATGAAGTTCCAGACCTCCGGACCTGTTTCCATTGGGAAATCAGAAAGGCCATTCGGCCACTCACCGAACTTGTCTTTGTAGGTATGGGCGCACCAGCCGTCAGACAGCGGTTTACCCTTCAGGCTTCGCTGGCGCTGGTAATGCTTAATCTGGCTCCACCACGCCTGTTTATCGTTACGCGTGTAGATACGGGCTTTGCGGCTGATTCGCTTCAGACCTCGTGAGGAATCAGTATCAACGTCCTCACCGCTCAGCGGTTTAAATCCGCACTTGGGGCAGACATAAACACCAGCGGCCTTCATGTAGTGACACTGTGGGCATTCCTTGGGGATTTTGTCTTTCTTCTCTGCCGGTGCGGCACTGACGCTGGCCTTCATTCCATCGTTTTTACCCGACAATTCGTCGTATTCAATATCATCGGGATAGCCAAGCCGGTGAATGCTGCCGCTGTGGTCGAAGATTTTGCAGTGGTCTTTGCCGGGCGCGGTACGCAATCCCCTCCCCAGCGTTTGCAGCCAGCGGATCTCTGATTTCGTCGGGCGGGCGTAGATGATGCAACGAACGTCACTGTCAAAACCTGCTGCCAACACGCCAACGTTTACGATGATTTTTGTCGCCCCCTGCTCGAAGCGGTGAATGATCATCTGACGGTCATCTGGTGGTGTGTCATCTACCATGATTTCGGCTGCCACGCCTGCACGGTTAAACTCCATCGTGATGTAGGCTGCATGAGACTTGTTCACGCAAAAACAGATGGTCGGGCGGTCTTCCCCGTTCTCCAGCCAGTTTTTAACGATATCGCCAACGAGGTCGGCACCCCCCATAATTTCGGCGAGCTGGTCTTCGTTGAAGTCTTTCCCGTATCCTGCTTTGCTGCTGCTTTTCACGCCTTTCAGGTCTGGTTTGGTTGGGGCGTAAAACTCGTATTTGCTCAGGTCGCCAATCGTGATCAGCTCCTTCATGGTGGTGGGCTTTACGAGTTTTTCGTAGTACTGCCCCATCCAAGGTGCGAATGGAGTACCAGACAGGCCAATCACTTTGATGCCTGAATCACGAATGACCTCCAATAGGCCACGGCGCTTCATATGGGCTTCATCGACAATCAGCAAGTCGATATTGTCCGGGAACTCACGGCGGATCAGCGTATCAGCGCTGGCAATCTGAATCAGGCGATTAGGGTCTTGAGGCTGGTAGTCACGCCAAATGAAAGCAATTTCTTCCTCAGGAATACCGTACTGAACGAAACGCGTTGCTGTCTGGCGTACCAGCGTGAGGTATGGCGCCACGAACATCACACGCTTGCCCAGCGAAATCATTTTGTCAGCCAGATAAGCCGCAAGGAATGTCTTCCCGTAGCCCACTGGTGCCGAAATCAAGAATGTGCGATAGTTATTCCAGTCGCTGTGCAGCATTTTGATGCCAGTGACTTGCTTAATTTTTGGTTGAAGATTCAGCATATTTTAGTTCCTTTGGATTTTCGGGCTGATACCTCCCTCAAGGTTTCATGCCCGATTTTCTCTAACGCTTCCTCGCTCAATGCTTGTGCCGCATCAGCAAAGTTAATCACCTGAGCCGTTTTGCCATTCATGCCGTGATAAGCCGCTTTGGGAATATTCCAGCTACGACCGCCCCATGCGTAATCTGGATTCACTGCAAACATGCCCTTCTTGTGCCTGACCAAACCAACGACTGTAAGCTCTTTCGTTGCCCGCTCAACGGTCCTAACTGCTTTAGAAATCTTTGCCGCCATCTCCTCATGAGTTGTGATAACTCTCCCAGTTCGCCAGTCAGCCATATCCAGCAATTCCCAAAACAGCATCTGGCTTGCTTCGCTAAGCGGGGCCAGCTTCCGTCCCAATTCCGCTAATTTGAACATTCGAATGAACCCTCCCATTCGATCTCCTAAGTCATTGATTTATAACAACCCGACAACATGTGTCGGGACAACCCGACAAAGCTTGGTATTTTTTTTCTCGCAACTTACTGTTTTTACTGAAACTTTTAAGTTGCCCTCTCCTTGTCCTTAGGTGGAGTACTCGGAGACTCGATCTGCCTTTGACCTTGACCCGATGTTTTTGGGGTTTAGCCCTGTGAACACCTCACAGTTTTTTCACTTGCCAGAAACACAATCCCAATTTCGTGTTTTCTGAAACGCTGCGTCCCTAACGCCATCCCGAAGCCTGTTGGTAGTCTGCTGGCCCACCAGCATCGCCAATCTGGGCCGGTGTACTGGCCAGTGGCGGTTTTTCAGCTAAGCCCATTGCCGCTTTGTGGTACCGTTCGACAAACAACCTGAGACGGGTATTGGCCTCATGTCGCGCCCTGTTCTCCTGTCGATAAGAGACTGTTTCGATATCCCATGTCTGCTGATAAACCTCAGCATACTTGACGGCGATCTTGTGCCTCATGGCGGGCGATAGCCGCACCATTTGCTCCTGAATCCACTCTGCATCAGCCCCGCTGTATACTTCAGGTATGATGGTTTTGGCGGGGTTAGGCATGGTCATGAGAAGAATTTCTAAACACCAAATTTTCCTTGCTAATCAGCACCTTGCCATCGAAGGATTGAGAGGCCATCTCAATAGAAGATGCTAATCTTGGGGATGCATTACGGTATCCGTATGCAACCAGATTTAAATATCCGATTGTTGTGCCAGCTTTTTTAGCTAGTTCAAGCCATTCTTCTGAAGTCGAAGTTTTGCGCCAGTTGAGAAGTTGATTAGTCATGTTGACCTCCTTTTTTCTTAATTTACCTTTTTGATAAATTTATGGCAATTGAATTTATCAACAATACTGTTTATCATATTGATAAAATGTGAGGGGATTGATAAATGGACATTAAAGAGATCAGGCGCCGAAATCTTCGGGCATTGATGCAGTACTACTTAATTGATGTGCCGGGTTCTAGTAAGGCTGGGTTTGCCGATGAAATAGGCATCCCTCCATCACAGTTAAGTCAGTTAACCAGTGACAACCCTTCTAGGAACATTGGGGGTACGCTGGCAAGGCGTATAGAATTAAACCTAAATTTGCCTCATGGGTGGATTGATTCGCCAAGATGGGATGATATTGAGAGCAGATTGGCTAGACAGAGAAGCCCTGCGGGAGGGTGGTTAGAAAATATTGTTGGCGACGGTGAGACCCCAGTTACTGACAAGAAATCTGACATTAGCCAGAAGTACTTCATTACCAAAGACAGCGCAGAAAATGATACGAAAACATACACCCTAGATGTTTTAAGTACCGAGTTTAGCTGCGGTCATGGTTACTCGAATACTGAGTACCCTGAGGTGATTCGCTCTATAGAACTTGATCCTGAGGAAGCGCGAAGGATGTTTGGAGGGCGAAAAGCTTCTGCACTTAAGATTGCTACGGCTATGGGCGACAGTATGCTGGGTAGTATTGTGCCTGGTGAATTAGTCGTGCTAGATATCACCATTGAACGTTTTGTTGGTGATGGTATCTATGCATTTGTCTACGGCAATAATTTATACATAAAGAGGCTCCAGCTCTTAAAAGACAAACTAATAGTTATCAGCGATAATACTTCATATGACAAATGGGAAGTAACATCAGAGGATGAGGAGCTGTTTCACATTCAGGGCTTAGTTATCGGGAAATGGCAGATGTCATACACTCGGTTAGGTTGATAATTGCTCGCCCTTACCCCAAACCGCCATGATGGCGGTTTTTTTATACCCGCAATAAATTATTTTATCTTAAATAACATAAGGATATATTAAAATTAATCAATTTGATAAATTATGGCTTTACCTGATTTTATCATTAAGGTAAATTCACCTCATCGTCAAACTACGGAGTCAATGAGATGGTCAACGCCAAAGCCAAAACACCAGTACAAATGATTGAATTGATTAACGCAGAAATTATTGAAGCAACCACCCTGCTTGAAACTATTTATAAAAACACCAAAGAGAACCCGGAAACTGATTGCGCAATATGCTGTCTTTTGCGCTCACTTTATTTCACTAGCGATAAAGCTAATCAGTTTGTAATTTCTCTTTATGACGACTCTAGCACAACTTCTAAAGTAACTGGTTATGCCCATGATTAATGTTTCAGATTTAATTATTGATAATTGTGGTGAAACCGTATCTCACGAAGAAGCGTTGCAGAATCAGAATAATGCTGGTGCCGCTGCTGCCACCATTATTGACGGTTTGAAGGCTGTGGGTAATTTAATGTTTCACGCCGGATTTAGTGAATGGCATTCAGTCGAGACTCTCCAAGAGAATATGAAAACCATTGGTACATTCATAGAAATGAATGTGACGTTTCTAGAGAGAATTCTAGAAGTTGAATCAAATGCAGCTTGTCAATTAAGCGTCATGGAGAAGAAATGAATATTTTACTCATGTTTAAAGAAACGGCTCTGGTTCCGACTACCAATCACAACCAGAGCCTGACCTTAAAAATCACTACTTGCGACAGTACGGAGAGTAAGGCTGTTTCGGATATTAGCACAAGCACATTTGTTTTTGCATCTGTCTTGCGTTCTGACCCTAAGGCAAAGCCTGTGATGCGCCGCGTTGTGGCTTGTTAATGAAAAAGAGGCTCGCCGCCAGTTATCTAGCCGGTACGTTCTATCTCTTGGCTCACGCCTACCACTTAGTGAGGTGCAACATGGCAACAGTTAAAAACGGTGATATCAACCTCGTAGATATTTTGAGCGATTTGGCAGTAATTCTGGATGCCGCAATGATTATTCGCCTTAACCATGCCGACCACATCTTGGGCAATAAAATTGTTGAGTTTGCACAAGGATTGGCGAGCCGTGCAGCACAAGTAGGAGGGGCACAAGAATGAATAACACACCACCATATAGTGCTGAGGATGCCCTAATTAAAATAAAAGCATTAGCAGATGCAGCTTCATTCTTAACCGGTAGTGACGAAGAAAGAAGTATAGCTCACGAACTTCTCGATATTATTTCTAACATGGCTGAATTGGGGCAGAAATTATGAACGCAGAAACTAAAGGCTGTCTACTTAATGGCATGCGCGCTTGTATTCTCGACCTGAATTTCTCAGAAGGAGCACTGCATGTAGTCCGTGACAATTTGCAGACAGATGGAAGATGGCAAGACGAATATTCCATCACCCATTTAGCCATTGAAAATATCAAAATGGTTCGCCAAATGCTTAATAAATTGGAAACGGAGCATCTCTAATGGCAAAAGCGAACCAAGCTCCGGTTCAGTTCGACATGTTAGATGTTGGTGATGAGTTATATGTTATCAACGCAATGCTCACAGCCGTCAATAACTTTAATCAGTTTGAGCGTTCTGAGTACAACATTACTCACGCTGGAATGTTAATGATTATTGATGCCCGGGTGCGTGAATTAAAATGCCTTGTTGATAAGCATAACGAAGCTGAACGACAAGCAATTAAATAGCATCTAATTAATAAAGTTTTTTCAGAAATTTAATTACGGCCTAACGGTCGGGGAATTCTGCAACCAAATTCCAGACAAGGAATATTAACGATGACAAATAAAGAAAAGATTGAGCGTGACCGCCAGCGCATCGCCCTCGCCTATCTCGATTACTGCTTCCGTCACTTCGGCGGATATCAGGTACCAGTAACGGTACCCACCAGCAAGTTACCGGTGCTTGTCGAGATAACCGAAGTGAGCCTGTCCCAAATCATGATCGGCCACATTGAGCGCCTAGTTTACGAGGTGCGCGGCACGGCTGATGGCGAACAGGCGGTAGTTGATACCTACACCTCAATGTTCAACCCAAGTCGCGGGAAGCTGACACCAGCAGGCCACGATTTCATGAAAGAGATGATGGCAGATGCGGTGACAGAAGCATTGCAGAATCCCAAGGCAGCAGACCTTCAGGTGGTGCACTGATGGCTTCCCTGTTCGCAACGCTATGCGGCAAAGCGGAAGAACTCGAAGGGCAGAGCCTGCACCGCCGCGCAGCAGTGGCTTGGCGAGAGGCGCTTGCACTGGGCCTGACCGAAAAAGAGCGAGATCAGTGCGCCACCAGCGCCGCTCGATGTTCTTACCAGGCGAAGTACAAAGGCAAGCCGGAGGCTTTGTAACCATGACATTAACTGCAATCCGAGTTCCAGAGTGGGTGCATGACCGGGCGGTGGTCGTGCTGAGTCAGTACCGGAAACAGCGATTAAACCCGCTGCGAATCATCGGAACGGGGAACCTATCTCTCAAAGTAAATCACCGCTGGCGACTGCTATCGAAAGACAACGGCAAGAACTGGCAGCTAATGAGCCACGAAAAATATAACGCACAGAAGGACAGAAAATGAACTCACGTAAACAAGCGAAAGACCTTATTGCAAGAATCACAGAGGCGGAAGAACGGTCTGGCGGAAAATTTAAAGTGCCAGCATGGATGAAAGACGTAAGCGCCGTTGCTCAGGCGAAAAAAATGAACGCGAAGCAGCAAAGAGAGTTTAACCAAATTCTGACAGAAATCCTGCGCTCCAGCGTCGCCACCGTATACCTGATGGCCTGCGAGCATCGATGGGGGGTAAAGCACGACGCACCGGTGTTTATCAGTGGTGATATTTCCCTCGGCATCACGGGAAAAGTGATCGAAGCAGCTTTGGTCACACACATTGAGCCGATCCTCATGGAGAACAAAAAATACGCGCCAGACGAAGCTGTTGTTTATTTCTACATGGGTCATGAACTCAACAAAGAAGAAGACCGCGCCAAGTTGACTGAGCTGCTGGATGACGTTTTTACGGCGATGTGCGCAGAGATCCGTAGCAATGACTATCAGATGCCATCGGCACCAGTCCGCCACTAAGGAAATGAACATGACCAATAAAACTGAAATCACCTTTACCGGCAAGCAGATGTCCATGAACCACAAGCAGATCGCTGATCTCGTGGGCTCTCGCCCTGACAACGTCAAAGCCTCCATCGATCGGCTTGCAGAACGAGGCGTAATCCGACTCCCTGCAACGCAGGTTTTCGAAGAAATCAATAACTTAGGTCTTGTCGTCACCCGTGAGTACTACAACTTCAAGGGTGAGCAGGGTAAACGCGACAGCATTGTTGTAGTCGCTCAGCTCAGCCCTGAGTTCACCGCCACGCTGGTAGACCAGTGGCAAGAATTGGAAAACGAAGTTTCTCAACTCCGCCTTGGACAACAATCAGCACCTCAGGAAACTAGCATGAATAATGACATTCTCTCACTGGCCCGCGTTGTGGCCGAAGCAACTGCAACAGCAACAATGAAGGCAGTGATCGATATCGTTGGCATCCAGAAATCGCAACCATTGGCATTGAGCGAACCAACCATTGTCGCCGCACCTCCAGCGCCGGAAAGCTTGCAGGTCAACCATCAAGAATTTGCCGGCAGTCCATCTGAGTATGCGCTTGTCTCCGAACTGTCATGGATTTCAGGACTGTCAGACAGTGCCTGTCGTCGTCTGTCCACCTTTTCCGCCCTGCCCACATCTTTGACCGGTGTTGAGCGCGGACACTTGATGATCCACCGCGCCTCGTTCATGTCGGCAGCCCAGACGCTGCTTGATGAATCCACGCCACCAACAGGTAAGCTTAAACGCTGGCAGCACCCTGAATTCGGTGGATTTTCATTGCGTCTGAAATCGTCTGAAGTAACGCCGGAGGCCAAATAATGCAAATCGACTATCAGATCCACGGCATTACGGCCACGCTGACGCTAACCAGCTGGCTACCGATGGTGCGCCAGCACAATCGGTGCGTTGATGCCGCATTGCTTCACTCCGATGTGAGAGCCACCAGCACTGGCATTATTCGCCGTACAACTCTGATCACCGGTCGCACACCTAAGGTCATGCGGGCCTACAAAGTGGTGGTTAAGGAGCTGGAACGATGAATATGGGAAAGATTAGAAGCGCCCGGGTGACTCAGGTTCTTAATCTGGTGTGTGAAGCGTTTATGTATCACCAGATTGCCATGCACCGCAGACCGGTGTACCGGCACAAGTATGGAGACTTTGCGATTGACCGGACTTCACTGGCGGCCTTCATTGACACCCATCTCCAAGAAAATGGTATGTCTGACGCTATGCGACTGAATCGCTACCTGAGAATTTTAAACTTGGATGAAATGAAGAAAGCGCCAAGAGGTTTTTTCGTTAACTGGGGAGCAATCCCCACCTTAAAGCCTCGCGGTATTCAGTGGATCAGCGCTTGCTTGAACCGATTTGGAGAAATGTTAGAGGACATGGGCTAAGAGGAAGTGGCTCGGCAGCTTGGGGCGGACATGCAATGGTAAAAACTAACGTTTTTGAACTGGCTAAAATCATCAAAATGGCTGGAGCAGATCCGGGCGATATCACCAGCGCAGTTTGGGGCGACGGCTACCGCAAACCTGAAAAATCTGCTGAGGAAGCTGCTCTGCTGGCTATCGAACTTATTGGTGAGCAAAGCGCAAACGATATTCCCAGTGAGTATTGGCCTGAAACCTACAAGTCTGTGCTTTTGGGCGAATTGAATCGCGTTGTTCAGGAAGCTGAGTGGTTAGAAACTTCTACACCAGCCAGTATCGCTAAAGAAATCATCAACGCTGGTTATAACAAGGTGGCAACGTGATGCCGACCATGCACAGAGTTTCGAAAAATCAGCGGGTGGACCTGAACGATAAATTAATTCAGGCCACCGTCGAAATTGATGACGGATGCGACTGGACGGCATGGAACGCGTGGAAGATGCGAGAGAAGTATCGAATGCGCACCGGCATTCATGAGCCAGAGCCGCCACGACCACGGGTGGCTGCAGCGAAAATTAGTCCGAAGAAAAAGCCCCGGAAACGGGGTTATCGGGTAGTTCAGAAAGCGATAGGAGCTGTGTGATATGAACGAATTAACTCAAGCGCAGCAAGCTACGTTGGATTTCATCAAGGAGTATCAACGGAAAAATGGCATCCCTCCTACGCAAAGCGAAATATCTCAGGGGATGGGATGGAGTTCAGCCAACAATGCTCATTTGAAGCTGGCCGCATTGCAGAAAAAGGGGTATTTGACGGTTAGGCGGGGTACATCGAGAGGTATCATGCTTCATGAAAAGCCTTCTGTGAGCATCCCCGATGTAGATGATGTTGAATATTGGTTCGAAGGCGTTTTTCAGCATAGACGTTATGAAAGAGACGTTTATAAGGAGATCGAAGCGGTAGGCCTGAGTGGTACAAAGAAACGTAGAGTAGATCCGGAGGTGGGAAAATGAGCACTGATTTTATGAGTGAAGCAGAAGTAATGGCAACGCTTGGCAAGCGGAAAACTGCATTGTGGCGGTTGAAGAAGAATCACGGCTTTCCTGCCCCTGTCCTCACTCATCCCGCCCGATACAGTCGTGTGGCTGTTGAAAAATGGATCAATGACGGCGGCGTTAACCGAGCTGTTTAATGTGCCAGAAAATCTTATCAGCGTAGAGCTCATATGCTTTACGCTGATCCTCTAACCAATCGTGCTTATTATAAACAGCCATAACGCCTCCCAGCTCGTGACCCAGCATCTTCTCTGTAACGTGGGGCATCACCCCTTCACTTGATAAATTCGTCACTAATGAACGGCGAAAATCATGGGTGCGCCACTCAGGGATATCAATCGTGGCCCTTAATTTTTTCATATAGGTATTTGATGAGGAGCGGTCGATTGACTTATCAAGCTCCTGACCAGGGAATAGAATTCTGTTCCCTGAATTTAATAATCTATCCACGTAGGGTTTCATCTGCTCAAATATTGGACGCCGAATAATGTTGCCCATCTTTGAGTGAATAGATGGAGTAGTCCAAATGAAATCGCTCACGTTGAACTCTTCGCTTGTTGCCAGTCGCAGTTCAGATAGTCGGGCCCCCCAAAGTAGAAGCATTTGGTGCAGCAGCTTGTTTGAGGAAAACACTTTGTTATTTTCGAGTGCTAACCAGACTTTTGCTAATTCAGAGTAAGTGAGAACCCGATCCCCAACATCCGCCTTCTTGCCGATATTTTTCACGCTGAGTTTCATTAACTCACAGGACGGGATTAGCTGACGACTGATACACCAGTTCATAACTGATCTGAGCTGGGTTAACAGAACGCGGGCTTTCTTTTTGTTCAGAGCTTCCTGCTTATCGAAAAACTTCACCCACATCGCTATGGGTACATCTGCAACAGGCACATCCAGGAATTCTGTGTACATAGTGTTGTACACGACTGACCGATACAGGATCCGCGTATTCTCTTTCAACCCTGTGACATACTTATCCCACCACTGATCAAGGCAGTCTTTAAGAGTCATCTCGCCAGCACTACTGGCAAAATAGGTTTTGGGGTTTATCCCCTTCATGTACAATGCGCGCATCTCGCCGACTGCTACACGAGCGTCTTTCAGTGATGTCGATGGATAACGACCAATAGTGATGCGGGTTGCCTTACCCTGCCAGCGAAAACGATATTGAAAAGCTATCGTCCCAGTCGGCGTAATTCTGGCACTCAAGCCGTCACTGTCAGTAACTTCAGCCGGTCCAGTATAGGCTTTGCCGTTGATGCTTCTAAGTTTGGTATCGCTTAAAGCCACAATAAGTTTCCTGTACACACTGTTTAAAACATTCTGTACTCAATCTGTACTCAATGGCAAGTGAACGAAGCGATATCAAGGTGAAATGAACGGAAACGCATGAGAACGATTAGGAACGTAAGACTTGTAAAAACATGAGGTTTTACGGTAGGATAGAAACATAGGCGAACAAAATGGAACGCCACCGCTCAAAGTCTCCTTAGTTAAACGGATATAACAAGCCCCTCCTAAGGGCTAGTTACAGGTTCGATTCCTGTAGGGGACACCATAACGACATTCCACCACATCCCACCAAGTTCATAAAAACCATATAAATCATCAATTAAAGCTAAAATGACGTCCCACTTAGTCCCCTAAAAACCCACTACAGCCCATTTTTTCTCGGGTATAAATACGGGTATAATCGGTTCGATGCATTTTGTACCCGTCGAACTAAGGAAAACCCATGCCGTTAACCGATACAGCTATCAGGAGCGCCAAGCCAAAAGAAAAGTCTTATAAATTAAGTGATTCCAATGGTTTGTACCTTCTTGTTCACACCAATGGTTCCCGATATTGGCGATTCAGGCGTACCATTAACGGCAAGGACACCACGCGAGCTTTAGGCGTGTACCCGCTTATGTCTCTTGCTGAAGCCAGAAAAGCACGTGACGAATTACTGAAAAGTCTGTCTCTGGGGATCGATCCCCTACACACACCGCAAGAAAAAATAACCTCATTCGAAGACATTGCCCGTGAGTGGCACGCCAGAAAGAAAACGTGGTCTCCCCTGCATTCGCTTAATGTAATCCGTGCGTTCGAGACACACCTATTTCCCATCATTGGAAATAAGCCCATTAATCAGCTAACCACCCAAGATCTTTTAGCGCCGCTAAGAGCAATTGAAGAAGATGGAAAACATGAGCTGGCTTCTCGGCTACAACAACGCACGACTTCAATAATGAGATACGCAGTGCAAGGCGGCCTTATAAAATACAACCCTGCGCAAGAGCTAACAGGGGCGATAGAGACCCATAAATCTCAACATCGGCCAGCCCTGCCCCTTGAAAGAATCCCCGAGTTGTTAAATAGAATCGAAAATTATCGCGGCAGGAATCTGACTAAGATCGCGGTTAAGCTAAATCTATTAATTTTTATTCGTTCCAGCGAACTGAGATTTTCGCGCTGGAGTGAAATTAACAAAGAGCATTTGATTTGGGAGATTCCTGCACATAGGGAGGAACTAGAAAAGGTTCGATTCTCTTATCGCGGCAGCAAAATGAAAATGCCTCACCTCATTCCTTTATCGACTCAGGCGCTGGGATTAATAGAGGAATTAGAGCCACTTTCTGGCGATGAGGTTTTAATGTTTCCCGGCGATCATTATCAGCATAAGCCAATGAGCGAAAACACCATTAACAAAGCATTACGCACAATGGGTTTTGACACTAAAACTGAGGTCTGCGGCCATGGTTTTAGAGCTATGGCGTGTAGTGCACTCATTGAGTCGGGAAGATGGTCACGTGATGCGGTAGAGCGCCAAATGAGCCATCAGGAAAGGAACAGCGTAAGAGCTGCTTACATCCATAAAGCTGAGCATATGGAAGAACGACGGCCAATGCTGCAATGGTGGGCTGATTATCTCGATGCATGTAGAGAGGAATTTATCCCTCCCTATGCTTTTATATGGGAGAAAAAATAGCAACTTTCAGGCGTGGACATTATGTGGACACGCCTTTTAAAAATACCTTTAAAAACAATATATTATGATGTGTCATTTTACCCCCCAGTGACATGCTGACATAACTTAATGAAAAATATGATAAAAAATCGTGCTGAGTTAAATTCCTTCTAACTCCTAAAAATCACATTCGACAAATGTGATACCCATCACAAAAATGATCATAAAAAAGTCCGTTTTATTGTTCTAATGATTATATTTTCAACAATGAAGCGGCACGATTATCACTCCAGATATGTTCTCCTAACTTTATTAAATCTTTTCAGAACTAATTAGAACCTTATAGCTGCTTATAGTGGTCTATTTCTCTTATTCATTTGGTTTGTAATTTTGTCAATCTATTGTAATTACTGTCAATTTTACAAGGCAACTAAGTTTTGTTTATTATTTTTACGTCCCGCAAGCAACCAAGACTTACGGGATTGCATAAACACTTAGCAAGTATATGGAGAAATTATGTTTCAGCAGTCCCAAAGTACAACTTCGAATAGGTTAATCCGATTACCAAAAGTTATGGAGATAACGGGAAAATCAAGAACAAGAATTTATGAGGATATAAAAATGGATTTATTCCCCAAACAGGTTAAAACGGGAATTAGAACTGTGGCTTGGATTGAAAACGAAATTGAAGAATGGATTGAAAATCAGAAGTTGCAGCGGCATTCATAAATACCAATATCTCCCGCCATATTAATCAGAGAGAGATATTGTAAATTCACGTTGGATATAAAACTGAATATTATATGTATTCAGAAGAGTGTTTTTATGCAAATGATCCTAGAGAGCAATCAGTCCTTAACAGCCCCTTGCTGGGTTTTCTTACGCTGTTCTGTTTTGAGCTTTCTCTCACATGCGTCCAGTACCCAAGACGAAAAGTTAGCGCTGGGATTTTCTAACTTCTCGCGCTCAACACTAACGTCTATTTCTTCAATTAACTCATGCGGGAAACGGATATTTTTTTTTGCTGATTTGTTGTTGGTATTACCGCTAGACACGTATACACCCCAAAATAGTCACACTCATGTGCGCACACGATACAACAAAAAAAGAGAGAATGTAAGAGTTGACATGTGCGCACACAAGCAAACATACTGTGCGCACAGTATCGATTCCAGATACTACAACGAACGACGCCCCGAAGTGCTTGCAACCACTATCGAGGCGTCTTATCAAAACGTAATCGAGATTTACGCTATGACTGTTAAGAATAGTACCACACACTCACCCGCTATCTATTATTGGTTATTTCTTGCTGTCAGCCGTTCTGACACATCAGACCGTCCGCACCGCAAAGCTGTGACTGCTAGCTCTGAACACGAAGCGCGCAAGTTATTAGCGCAACAGTTTATCCTTTTCTTTGCTGGCCGCCTTCCTGTAAACGGGGGCCGTCATGCATAGGCCGACTAATTCTGAAAACGCTGTAAGTCATGCTTCAAAATCTATCAATGAAGATACACAAGCCCAAAGTACACTTAGCCTAGAAGCTTATCGGAAACTTAATCGCTCTCAGGAATTAGCATATTTCTTAGGGGCTGATTTAAGAAAGAAAGAGATCGATGGACTTACTCCATTCTATCTCCCGCACCTCCTCAGCTATTTGGATGAGGATCTGTGTTTTGTACTCGATGAGTTAAAAGAAAAAGGAATGTGTGGAAGTTACTAACGCTCTTAGCGCAAAGAAAACCGCATATTAAAAGGTGTACTTTATGTCAATTAAAAAACGTTTCGATGGCTTATACCTTGTCGACATTAGACCTCAAGGTAGCGATGGAAAAAGAATTCGCCGCCAGTTTAATACCAAAGGTGAAGCACAGATCTTTGAGCGACACATTATTGTTAGATATCAAAGTAAAGACTGGTTAGAAAAGCCTGCTGATAGACGGCGGCTGACCGAACTTCTAAATACATGGTGGGTTTATCATGGGAAGCATCATGTTAGAGGAGATATTGAGAGAGGTCGCCTTTGTAGTATTTTGAACCATCTATCTAACATAGGTGTGGTTAGGGCTGATCAACTCACTCAAAAAGCCATCATAGACTACCGAATAAAAATGCTCGACGTAGGGCTTAAACCTTCAAGTGTTAATCGGCATCAGGCTATTTTAAGCGGGATGTTTACCAAACTGATTAATGCTGGAGAGTTTTACAATGATCACCCTTTTAAGAATATTAAAAAACTCAAAGAAGGGACAACAGAAATGGCCTTTTTATCAGCAGAAGAAATCAAAGCACTGTTGCTAAACCTGACGGGTGATAACCTCAAAGTTACAAAGTTATGCCTTGCTACTGGTGGTCGCTGGAGTGAAATATCTAATTTAAAAGCCGAGCATATTATTAATAATGTCGTCACATTCATGAAAACTAAAAACGGTAAGCGCAGATCTGTCCCAATATCAGATGAGTTAGTCGCCATAATTAAAAACAAAACTAATGGGCAACTTTTTAAGCCTAATTACAATACCGTACGCACAACATTGCGAAAGCTAAAACCTGATTTACCTAAGGGACAAGCAGCTCATGTGCTACGTCATACTTTCGCGACTCATTTCATGATGAATGGTGGCAACATAATTACTCTTCAAAGAGTATTAGGACATGCAAACATACAGCAAACAATGACTTACGCGCATTTTTCACCACGATACTTACAGGATGCTATTGCATTTAACCCATTAAATTCAATCACGATTTAACGAGCAATTAAGCACTTATAGTCTTAATTCAAAATGACTATTACCTATATGCGAAAGCATAGGGCTGCTTACACCTCTAAGGTATAGATTTATGAATATGCACGTCTCCGATATATTAAAAAATGCCTGCGGAAATTGGCCGTTTATCCTCCCATCAATGGGTATAAATGTTCCTGAAAACAACAAACATGGGATATGCCCAAAATGTGGTGGCAAAGATCGCTTTCGCTTTGACGATAAAGATGGGCGCGGCACGTGGTTTTGTAACCAATGCGGGAATGGTGATGGTCTAGATTTAATATGCCTCATCTCAGGGCAAAGTAAATCTGATGCTGTTGCTGAAATCACTCAGGTTCTTGGCACCGTTCCTGCCAAAAAAGCGCCTGCCAGAAAAGAAGCCTCGGACGCCCAAAAGCGGGTGCAGCTTGAGAAAACCTACCGGTCATTAGCCGGTCAGTCCTCGCTTGGTGAAAGCCTGTATCTGAAAAATAAGGGGCTTATCGGTCATCAATATCCGCTGACGGCAAAGCCCGTCTCAATGGCCGGTATGACCTTTCCAGAGGGCTTGTTACTGTTGCCTCTGCTCACGCTGGATAACCAGACCACCGGCGCGCAGCTTATTAGCCCTATGGGAGATAAATGCCTGCTCTCCGGCTCTAAAATGGCGGGGGCATTTCTGGCCGTCACGCCCGTACCGGACGAATACCCCGAGCGCGTCATCATCACCGAGGGCTTCGCCACGGCCGTGACCGTTTCCGGCCTGAGCGACGGCTGGTGCGTGGCGGCAGTATCGGCCAATAACCTGCTTAACGTCGCCAAGGTCTTGCGGGAAAAATGGCCGGATGCCCGTCTGGTTATCGCCGGTGATAACGAATTTGCCGACGGGAACGATAATCCGGGCCGAGAGAAAGCGTTTCAGGCGGCGCAGGCGGTTAACGGCTGGGTCACTATCCCGTCAGGACAATTTAAAGCGGACTGGGATGATTTCCGCCGTGAATTTGGCGTCCAGCGCGCCCGTGACGCCTTTAGCGATGAAATGGTGAACCCTAACGACACTGAAACCCGCCTGCCCCATGGTTTTCGTCTGACAAAGGATTTTCTGTGGTTCGACAAGCCGGTAAATGACGACGGTGACAGCGGTCAGGTCAGGCAAATCAAAATTTGTAGCCCGCTGCGGGTGACGGCCATTAGCTGCGACGCGGACGGCGGGAAGTTTGGCCGCCTGCTGGAGTGGGAAGATTCGAACGGCATTAATCACCAGTGGGCCATGCCGATGACGGTGCTCGCCGGTAGCGGTCAGGAGCTGAGGGAAGTCCTTTTAGAAAATGGCCTGCACTTCATCAGCGTCAACGGCTCGGCGAGGGGTTATCTAATGGAATATATCTCCACCTGCCGCCCCGTGCGCAAAGTCACCTGCGTGAATAAAACCGGCTGGCACGGCTCGGTGTACGTCTTGCAGGATGAGGTGATAGGCAGCGGTGCTGAATCCGTGATTTTACAGTCGGCCTACTCGTCAAAGAATGATTTCAGAATAGCGGGCAGCACGGCGGAGTGGGTCGAACAGATTGGACGCTACTGCATCAATAATTCACGACTGACCTTCTGCGTCAGTCTGGCGCTGGCCGCTCCCCTGCTCCACCTTATCGGCGTGGGCGGCGGCGGTTATCACCTCAAGGGCGAATCTACCGACGGGAAAACCACCACCATGAAGGTGGCCGCGTCGCTGTGCGGCAGTCCTGATTTCTGGAAAACGTGGCGGGCCACCGGTAACGCGCTGGAGGGTATCGCCCTGCGGCGCAATGATGCCGCCCTAATGCTCGATGAGATAAGCGAGGTGGACGGCAAAGAGGCCAGCCGCATTGCCTACATGCTGGGCAACGGTCAGGGGAAAGCCCGTAGCCGTGTCGATGGCAGCGTGCGCGATCCGGTGACGTGGGCGATGCTTTACATGTCTACCGGCGAGGTTTCCATCATGGAGCACGCCGCCGAGGCCGGAGAGAAACGCACCGGCGCAGGCGTCGGCGTTCGCATGGTGCAAATCCCCAGCGATACCGGCGTACACGGCGCGTTTGAAACCCTGCACGGCTTCGACAGCGGTAAAGACTTTGCCGAGCATCTTGAACAGGCCAGCAAGCAGTATCACGGCGCGCCGTTTCGCGACTGGATCCGCTATCTGGCCGCCAACCTTCAGGACGTAACGCACCGCGCTAAAACGCTGAAAAAAGAGTACGAGCGCGCCCTGCTTCCTGCGGATTCCGGTAAACAGGTCGGCCGCATCGTTGACCGCTTCGCCTTACTGGCCGTGGCGGGAGAGCTGGCATCGGTAGCCGGTATTACGGGCTGGCCAACCGGTGATGCATTACGCGCCGCCAGAGCCTGTCTCGATGCGTGGCTGAAAGACCGTGGGCATTCTGCCAATCAGGAAGAAGCGGACGCGCTGGAGCGCATACGGCGCTTCATCACGGCCAACCAGTTCACCCGTTTTGCAGACTGGGATGATGACAAGAACCGGCCGGCAAATATGGTGGGCTATCGTCGCGTGGTGAAGGGAAATAACGTCAGCAACGCGGTGACCACGTTTTACGTGTTGCCGAGCGGCTGGAAGGAGATTTGCGGTACGTCAGACCAGAAGAAAACCGCCCTGCTGTGCCGTGATAACGGCTGGATTACCGAGACCAGCGAAAACCGGATACAAAAACAAATCCGCCTGCCAGAAATAGGGCCTAAATTCGTTTACGTGCTTAACCAAGAGGTTATCGGTTAAGGCAGCGCCTCACGTATCGTATTTTATTATTAATACATGTAGTACATGTCGTACAGCGCGTACAAGCATTGATATTTAAAGGGATTTTTCTGTACTACATCAAGGCTGGCATGTAGTACATGTAGTACAGCGTTGATTTGCAAGTATAAAGCCTTTTCCTGTACTACATGTACGCAGTGCAATACCGGCATGTAGTACAGTTTTTCTCTTTTAAAATCATGCCTGTACGCGGTTGTACTACATGTACGCGCTGAAAAACACAGAAGAGTATTAAAAATCTGAAAGGTTCTTTTCTGGCAGGCGCTTTTTGAACGGCACGTTTTCCCATAAAAAACTTAGCAATCAGTCAGTAGCGGGTTTTCCGTTGAGAATGTTTTCGCTTCCCCTGCCTTTGTCACATTCGCTGTCAGCGTAATGTCCCCAAGGTGTAACGAGGTACTTTCCATTCCTGCGGGGTCTTTTATCGCCAGCATCATTCCCTCAATCAGCCGCACCGCGTCGCGCTGATTAAGTACTGTTTTCTCATTTCCCAGTTTCAGTGTGATCACAATTTATTCCCCCACTCAGTTAATTTACTCAATCGACAGGCATAGGTTACACCGCTGAAAAATTAATGAGAGCCGCCGCCGTTCTGCTATTCCTCGCACGTCCCGCCTCAATAGTGCCGGTGACTGGTACAACACATAATAATTGACATCAAATCACTCCCTGCACCGAGGTCACAATGAAAGAACAGACTCGACAGACCACTACCGCCGTTGAAGACGCGATTAATCATTTTCAGAACGCACTACAGGCACAGCAGGCTGACGTAGTGAAAATGGAGGAAATCACCGGCGATATTCTCCGCTGCCAGCAGCAAAAGCAAGACGCTGAAACCCAGAGCGAACAGGCAGGAAATCAGTGGCGCGAAACATTCCGTAAACTGCGCGGTCAGGTCAGCCCTGAGATTAAGCAGCAGCATTTACAGCGCTTGGCCGAGCAGGAAATGGCGCGTGAGCTGGGTGAGCTACTGCTCTCGCTGGACATTGATAAAGATCGTCAGGAAATCGTATGCTCAGCGTCCGGTGAAGCGCTGTTAAAGAGCCACGGCGGCGCACTCATGGCGTACGCCAGTCAGGAACTCACACAGGCACTATCTGCGGAATTAGCGCCGCTTATCCGCGCCATGGTCATGAAACAGCGGGCGTTAGTGATTGAGCAGTCATTTGTCACCCTAGACGGACGACTCACCGCTTACGAGATAAACCCCGTGGATACGCTTTGTCAGGAGGTCATCACCCACCTGAAAACCGCCATGTCAGGCTATGCCTTTGATATGCAGAAAGAGCCGGTATTAAAGCAGATTGGGCTTAGTCGTCCCGAGGTGAAATTCCTGAATCCGAAAATGACCACCGTCGGTGGCCGAACTATGGCGAACGCCATGATCAAGCGGAAACAAGAGCAGCTTGGTATGCCGCGCGGCTAGAGTCATAGTAACGGCGTATCTCAGTGCTATCTAGCCTCTGAGATACGCTTTTTATTCTCAATATCCCCATCTTTTTCACTCCCCTGCCAAAGCTATAAAACCCTCTCCGAAAACGTGCATTAATTCCGAAAATGAGTAATATTAAGCATGCATTCTTGCTGCATGGGTTTGCATTCGATTACCCCTATTTTTCACTGCCATCTCTACCAGTACTGACACGGGCTGAGAGGCCACAGGCAACTGCATTAAAACCGACATATAAAGCGGGCAGGCGTGGCGGGGATAGCATTGCGCGCGGGCACAAAATTATAGGTTTGCCATGTCTAGATTAGCAAGCTAATAGTATGTGCAGGTGAATAACGACTTCCATTATTGAAGGAGAGGACAATTTAGAGTAATTTGTATCAAAATAAAAATTAACTTGGGAACATTATGAACATAAACCCACAAGGTTTTGAGATACATAACAGAGAAGTGAATAATCTCTTAAGAACCCTACAACAATCTTCCTTGTCACTGACAGATGCCGAGTTATTTTTTGATTTCCCTATGTATAAGGGGGATGACGACAATCTCGTAATATCGCAAATGCTTCTAGTAAGTCCACAATATGGAGTGATTGTTTTTTATTCATCCGCAGCAACTGAATATAATATTGATGCATTAAAAAAAGATGACAAAAGTTTAGAGCGAGTGGCTGGATTTGTTGCCTCCCGATTAATTAAAAATGATCGATTAAGAAGCGGTATGATGTCATTCGCTTTACCTGTAGGATCATTATTATATGCACCATCAATTGATAGCGATTCTATAAATACGGATAATTTAAGAAACAACTTAATTACTAATACCCGTGAGTTAGTCAGTGTAGTCGAATCATTTAGGAAAGATTTTGCAGAAAGTCTTTTTTATGAAGCAATATCTACAATACAAGGGGCCAAAGGACTTTTAAAACCAGAGGATAGGAATGTAGAAAATCTTCCACCTAACTCTAAGGGTGCTAAGATTACTGAAGTTGAGTCTAAAATTTTAATGTTTGATAAAGACCAACAAGAAGGATATATCCCCGCTTTAAACGCTCCGCAGCGAATTAGAGGCCTTGCAGGCTCTGGTAAGACTGTAATACTAGCAATGAAAGTAGCACAGACATTACTTCGTGATGAAACTAAAAGGGCTACAATACTTTATACTTTTAGTACCAAGAGCCTCTATCAACATGTTATAAGGCTCATTCAAAGATTTTATAGGGAATTTCATGATGACTCTACAAATCTAGATAGAGTGACTGTCATGCATTCATGGGGAGGAAGGTCTAATGCTGGAGTCTATTATGAGGCATGTAAAGCTTTCGGCCATGATTTTCTTACATTTCCTGCAGCGCAATCGTCAATTAGAGGTGGAATGGATCCATTCGAGTTTGCCTGCAAAAAACTACTTGAAAGTGTTGATGTAAAACCTTTATACGATTTCGTTTTTGTAGACGAAGCACAAGACTATGGAATTTACTTCATGAGATTGTGTACCAAACTGGCTCGTAATAAACAAGTTTGCTTTGGTGCTGATATTTTCCAAAATATTTTCCAAAAAAGAAGTCCGACTGCTAACGAAATATTCGACGATGGAACTGAATTCAAAAAAGATAAGTTCCTGGAAGTTTGTTATAGAACGCCTTTAGCGATCCTTGTAAGCGCTCACGCATTGGGATTAGGCGTATATGGAAAGCAAGTACAAAAAATTGAAACGGTTAGGTATTGGAAGGATCTTGGCTACACTGTATTGTCGAGAGAAGATGGAGAGTTTGAAGAGTCAGAGCTTGTTGATGTGATGAGAGAAACAAAGAACTCACCGACATTTTCTAACGACGATACTAGAGATTTGTTTAATTATAACTTTGAATGTAAAGACCTTGATGATGAACTTGGAAGAGTAGCCGCAGCAATTGAAAATGATATACGGGGAGAGGGACTTCTTCCCGAGGATATTTTAGTTATTTGTGCTGATGATTATCATTGCGGGCCATACTTCAATAAATTAACCAGAATTCTTACATCAAGAGGGATATTTACCAATAACGTTCACGCCGAAAAAATATCTATCCATGATTTTAAAGTGAAAGGCCGAGTGACTTTAAGTACTATCCATAAAGCAAAAGGTAATGAGGCTTACTCTGTATATATCATGGGTACTGATTTCCTATGTCACAATTTGAATATACGAAACAGGAACCTCTTATTTACGGCAATGACACGAACTAAGGGTTGGTTATATATTAGTGGAATTGGAGCTCACACTAAACAGCTAAAATATGAAGTCGAGGCAGCATTAAGTAATGTTCCCCACATCAGGTTCCACTATCCAACTGAAAAAGAAGCACAACAAATAGACCATGATATTAAACATGTCGAGCTAATTTCTGCTAAGGACTTAAATGACCTTGAAGCAATGTTACAAAGATTTGGCAGCATAGAAAATATGCAAAAATTCTTAGAGGAGCAAGCTGGTAAGAAGGGACGAAAATGAGTATTTTTAGAGGAATCGATGCAATTAGGGCCTGTGTTGATATGGTTGAAAATGCAGGTCTCCTAAGCGATCTTAATGAATCGGTGAATTTACCATTCAATTATGTCTCTCAAGCCCGTGGGCTACCGTATTTAAAATACTGGGAATTGTATAAAAGAAATTTCTGGTATCATATAAAACTAAAAGATGATGGACTTATTTTATTTGAGGAAAAAAGCTTCAGATACATTATGAGTCCAATATCTATACCCACTGTAGATGAATTTGCCACTTCCGAATTAGGCGATGTTTGGGACCTCTTTTCGATTGATGAAAAAAATGAGTACATTCAATCTCAATGTTGTAAAAACTCATATGAGAGCTATATTGAAACGGTTTCTGACTACAAAAGCGTAACACCAATACGATTAGATCAACATCCAGAACAATACAAACCTATTCACCATCCGGCCCATCATTTGCATATTGGCTATGAGAATGATTCAAGAATACCCGTTAAACGTATTCTAACCCCTCTTGCTTTCACATCTTTTGTATTGTCCACCTTTTATCCCAAGGGTTGGCTAAAATTACATGATGATGGGCATATAAACGCTGAAACTATATGTGACTTAAAAGTTAGATTGCCGATGGTCGCACATGAAAATCAAGAAAATTGGCATAATGATTGGGAAGAGAAGCGGCTCTATCTCAGTTGAATAATTGTATCACCCATAAGCGGATATCCTAGTCTAATAAGCCACTTATGGGTTTAATGCTGAGGTAAGACGTTAGACAAAGAGGATAAATACCAAGCGGGTACAAAGGCGGGTACAAAAAATAAAAATTAAAATAAAACACATATAAAACAATAATATTACCTTGAATTCGATTCCTGTAGGGGACACCAAATCACTTCTTTGATAACACTAATAAACTTACTGTTTGCACGTCAGATCAAGCCTTCCTCGACATTCACACCTAATAAAAACCACCCTATATACGGGTCTTTATAAGTTGTGACTTCGCACAACCCTACTCACACGTTTCCTTATACAACTTGTTAAAACCCGCCAACTCTTCTGCGTATACCTCACGGAGATATCGATCTTTGTTCCAATACAGAATAGGCTTTTTTGAGAGTTTCACCTTGAGAACAAGATCATAGGTGTCATCCACAATAAATCTAGCGCCCATTTTACGGCCATAGGATGTCGTCCCAGAAACGATGCCGCAAACATAGGGGCCGTCGCTTTTCTGTTTGCGGATCATCTCGGAGAATACGAGCGGTTTAGTAAAATCAAAATCACTGTCGCAAAAAATAACCCTATTTCGCTGGTTTTCATCACTGGGTGATTGCGCAGCAATAGAGCGCCATGTATTACATGTATTTGGATCCATGACTCTTTTGAGCATGACAGTCACAGCCACCTTGGTCTTATCGAAGTCATCCTCATTTTGAGCCAGACAACTTGCAGGTACCAGAATGAATAATAAAAATAATAGCCCTGCTTTTACTCTTTTAAAAAAATCCATTATTTCCAATCTTAATGGTCTAAAAATACTCAATATTATTAGTGATGGTATAAGAATCAACAGACCCATCGACTTTTCTTACATCGAACTCGCAAGAGACAGGGTTTCCATAGGAATCCGTTTTACACTCTCTGGTCATCGACAACGCCAATTTTCCATCGTGGAAAGATTCGCTTGTAAAATTAAATGGGTTTTTATCTTGCTGAGAGTAATGAGACACCATCTTCATGGTATATAATGATTTGACGCGTTCTTGCATTGAAGGGAAACCATTACTCGTATACTCATACTTATCTATGACTTTATTGGTGAACTCAACGTCTGATTCAATAATAAACCCCTTGTCATTGCGCTTATAAACAACAGGAGAATTAGCCGTATCATTTTCAAATACGGTCGAAGATCCAAAAGATTTGATAATATTGCACTCGTTATCAATCGCGAATTCTTTTTTATTCGTTTTACTATCAACGTAAAACCCTGCAACTTTGACCAGGTTTTTACCCATACTGCCAAGTGTAGGGAAATTGAAATCAAGAGAAGTGAAACAACCGCGCTGGTCAAGCTCTGCGCTATATGCAGCCACCGTCGTACCATCCTGACCGATCATACGCTGAGTGAAAGACTTGATCGGCCCTTGCAACGCATCAAACCCAAAGATATTAGAGTTATTGGCGAATATAGGTGTAAATGACGCGGACTCCGTGTGCTTATCACAACCCGTGACAGAGAGGGCAAGCAACGATAAAAGGAAAAGCTTTTTCATATTAATTCCATTATTTTAGTACTAACAACTTTCGAGTCATACGACTCTCTAAAAACAATCCATCAAACGATAACTATCGGCAATCATCCGAGTTTCTTTAATATCCATTGAAAATATTTTTTCTTATTCTAATACGGAAAATATCAATTCATTACCCGCCTCATATTCACAGAAAAACCACATCTTTAGCCCATCTATACATTCATTATATACATTAAATGTAGCACTACGAATCCGTATTCTCGCATCGAATCGCAATTTAATAAGCTAATCACTAAGTTGTGTAATACCTTGAAACAATAACCCTATTTTAATTATGGCTTTATACTCCTAACCTCCGTTTCTGGACATAAAATCGACTGGAGAAATATGGCATGGCAATTACAGCTCATCTGTGGCTTAAAGAGGATGGCGTTGTGCATGATAAAGGAATTTACTTTATATGAAAAACACCACGGCGCTTATCCTGTTTCTCCTATTGTTCTCGCCATTAGCTCAGGCCAAAGAATGTGGCCTTCAGGATGCAGAAGCAGCAGATATGGCTGTAGATACGCTGAACTCATGGAGTGCGGTGAAAGAGAATTTCATCCGTTACGGTCATTGTGATAGCGGGAGTATTGCGGAAGGAAATTCTGAGGTAATATCGAGATTACTTGTTGATAATTGGAATGAATTGCCGCAGTTAAATAACTTAGTCAGTCACAACGCGGCTTTCAGAAGCTATATATTGAAACATATCGACTCAACGCTCGACACTCAGGATCTCGATAAAATTATACGTCTCTCAAGGTCTTCATGTGCACAGGCTAATGAAGAACTTTGTGCAGCGATACAACGCGCAGCGACGCAAGCTGAAAAATAAAAAGGAATATCACCACATGCCCAACCTCCTCTCCTCCTCCTTCGTCCTTGCCGTTCCCGATCTCAGCACCACCGCCGCCTATTTCCGTGACGCACTGGGGTTTCATCTTGCATGGCCCGAGGGTGGTGACTGGCAGTTAGCGGCGCGTGGCGCAGTGCGAGTCATGCTGGGTCACTGCCCGGACGCGATGCTTCCGTCGGCTCTGGGCGATCACGGCTATTTCGGTTATTTGAACGTGGATGATGCCGACGCGCTTTATGCTGAATTTGTTAGCGCAGGTGCGCTCATTCTTCAGCCTCCGGCTGACAGACCGCACGGTATGCGCGAATTCACTGTCGCCACGCCAGATGGTCACCGGATGATGATTGGGCAGGAATTATCTGAAGGCCAGTGAGTGAATATCTGATAATAAAAATCTTAGCCCCCATTTCTTTCGCACTTCGCGCTTTTTACGTTAAGGTTTATCCCTTACCGAAACAGCGAAGGAGTGCGCGTGGTTTATCGGATTTTGGAAGTGGTGGTATTTTTGTTGTTCCTGCTCTGTATCGCCTTGCTATTTAACGTTGGCGGCATAGCGATAAAACTGACGAATATGCTGATGTATCTCGAATCACTTCGGTGATCGGATAACGCAGAAACAAAAAAGCCACTGACTGATTCAGTGGCTTATCCCATTAATATCTTAATAAGATGACGTCACGCCAGGTTAATGTTTCACACCCAGCGTATCCGCCAGCGTTGTGGCTAACTGGTTATGATCATCCGCGCCATACTCCCAGAACATAGCACCGCCCAGCCCTTTGCTTTTGATGTATTCCGCTTTAACCGCCACCGAACGCGGGTTCTCGTATGACAGCGCAAACACCGGTTCACCTTTCGCCGACTTCACCGACAGCCACGGCACTTTCGCTTCATCATCCCAATGCTGGGTAAAGCGTTTTTGCGGATCGTTAAGCAGCTTGCTGACGATATCGTTGTACTTCACGTAGGTATCCTGCGTCAGGTCGTAACCTAATGAGCGGAATAACGTCACCTCTTCAGGCCCAAAGTACGGCTCGGTGACCGGATTTTTCTGCGCCTCCGGCTTAGTCCAGTCAATGCCCGCTTCCATCGCCCGCTTTGGTACACGCCCGTAAAAACCGATGCCCAGATTCATCTGGCTCGGTTTCAGGCCCGCGGCGATGTAGTTATTGACCACGAAATCTGCGCTGTATTTATCGGCGGCCGCTACCGTCGGCCACTGTTTGGAGTCATACAGGTTGGAGTTGAAATACTGGGTACCGTAGGCCATGTCGTAGGTCATCAGGTTAATGTAATCCAGTAACGGCGCGATGGCTTTTACATCAATCCAGCTTTTCGGGCTTTCGGCACTGGCGGCAACCGCGATAGTCACCAGCTTTTCTTTCCCGAGGTGCTGACGCAGCTCTTTGAGCAGCGCGGTGAAGTTATCGCGATCGGCTGGCGTGCTGTCCACCAATCCCCACGCGCCATTGACCGGATATTCCCAGTCGAGATCGATACCATCCAACCCGTATTTTTTGACCACCTCTTCAATCGAACGGATAAACACGGCGCGGGTTTCAGGCGTGGCCGCGGCGGAAGAGAAACCGCGTGCGCCCCAGCCGCCGAGGGAAAGCAGCACTTTGAGATGTGGGTTTTGCTTACGCAAAGCAGGGATTTTTGCCAGATCGGCTGCCACTTTCGGCGACAGCCAAACCTGATGCAACTTGGCGGCATCTTTCAGCGCAGCGTTGGTTTCACCGGCTTCATTGTTATAAACCAAACCAAAGGAGTAGTTGAGATGAGTGATGAGGCGAACATCGATTTTATCGATATCTCCACCGGGACCGGCGGTAACGTCACCGCCACCGTTAAAATAGCATACCGACATCAGCGAATTGGCGGATGCCACTGAGACGCACAGCAAGGGTAATACCGCAAGAAGGGGTAAAAGTTTCATAAATAGACCTCTTTGACAATATGAATAAAAAACCCGCGACCTAATCGAGGTGGCGAAGAAACAACCACCTAAGAGTAGCATCGCGGGTCCGTCAAAGCAGATCTGGATGACAAAATTGTGACCGATATGAATACCTTGCATTCA
>Ga0105856_1000230_pt1 | contig 29484 bp, 24 predicted proteins | sample OrgsoiDNA_201060_FD_89681 | JGI IMG/M metagenome (GOLD analysis project Ga0105856, IMG submission 89681) | Permafrost soil microbial communities from the Arctic, to analyse light accelerated degradation of dissolved organic matter (DOM) -... | ecosystem: Environmental > Terrestrial > Soil >...
CAAGACGGCTGGCTGCTGACGCTGGACGTGCCGAGCTATTTGCCGGTGATGACTTACGGTGAAAACCGCGAACTGCGCGAAGAGATGTACCGCGCCTTTGTGACGCGCGCCTCAGACCAAGGCCCGAACGCCGGTCAGTGGGACAACAGCGACGTAATGGCCGAAGTGTTGGCGCTGCGCCACGAACTGGCGCAACTGCTGGGCTTTGCCTCTTTCGCTGATCAGTCGTTAGCCACCAAAATGGCCGAGAACCCTTCGCAGGTGATCGACTTCCTGAATGGCCTCGCCACTCGTGCCCGCCCGCAGGCCGAGCAGGAACTGGCCCAGCTTCGCGCCTTCGCCAAACAGCATTATGGCGTGGACGAAATGGAAGCCTGGGACTTGCCGTTCTATGGCGAGAAGCAAAAACAGCATCTGTTCTCGATCAACGACGAGCAGTTGCGCCCGTACTTCCCAGAACAGCGCGCGCTGGACGGGCTGTTCGAAGTGGTGAAACGCATTTATGGCATCACCGCCAAAGAGCGCAAAGACGTGGATACCTGGCACAAAGAGGTGCGTTTCTTCGACCTGTTTGATGAAGGCGGCGAGCTGCGCGGCAGCTTCTATCTGGATCTGTATGCCCGCGAACACAAGCGCGGCGGTGCATGGATGAACGACTGTGCAGGCAGCCTGCGTAAAGCCAACGGTGACGTGCAAAAACCGGTGGCGTACCTGACCTGTAACTTCAACCGTCCGGTCGGCAACGGCCCGGCGCTGTTCACCCACAACGAAGTCACCACGCTGTTCCATGAATTCGGTCACGGCTTGCATCACATGCTGACCAAAATCGATATCTCGGGCGTGGCCGGTATCAGCGGTGTGCCGTGGGACGCGGTCGAACTGCCAAGCCAGTTTATGGAAAACTGGTGCTGGGAGCCTGAGGCGCTGGCGTTTATCTCTGGTCATTTCGAAACCGGCGAACCGCTGCCGAAAGAGATGCTGGATAAAATGCTGGCTGCCAAAAACTATCAGGCCGCGCTGTTTATTCTGCGCCAGCTTGAGTTTGGCCTGTTCGACTTCCGTATGCATGCCGAATATGACCCGGCCAAAGGCGCGCAGATCCTGCAAACGCTGGCAGAGATCAAAAAGCAGGTTGCCGTGGTACCATCGCCAAGCTGGGGCCGCTTCCCACACGCCTTTAGCCACATCTTTGCCGGGGGGTATGCGGCCGGTTACTACAGCTATCTGTGGGCCGAAGTGCTGTCAGCCGATGCCTATTCACGCTTCGAAGAGGAGGGGATTTTCAACCGCGCAACCGGTCAGTCTTTCCTCGACAACATTCTGTCGCGCGGCGGTTCGGAAGAGCCGATGGAGCTGTTCAAACGCTTCCGTGGTCGTGAACCTCAGCTAGATGCTATGCTTCGCCATTATGGTATTAAAGAAAATGGCGCGAAAGAAAGCGAGCCAGCTTAAGGAAAACGTTACCCCGTGAGTATCCTTTTACTCTGTGAAGAAGGCGCCGATGAAGGCGCCTTATCTATTCTGGCCGAGCGCTGGAATCTGACCTCCGACCCCGACGCTATGATGGCGTTGGTGCTAACGCCTGAACGTCTGGAATTACGCAAGCTGGATGAGCCCAAGCTCGGCGCGATCTTTGTCGATTTTGTCGGCGGCACCATGGCGCACCGGCGTAAATTCGGCGGCGGTCGTGGCGAAGCGGTGGCGAAAGCCGTGGGCATCAAAGGCGGTTATCGCCCGAACGTGGTGGATGCCACCGCAGGCCTTGGCCGCGATGCCTTTGTGCTGGCTTCGCTCGGCTGTCACGTGCGCATGCTGGAGCGTAATCCGGTGGTTGCGGCGCTGCTCGACGACGGTCTGGAGCGCGGTTATCGCGATGGTGAAATCGGCCCGTGGCTGCGTGAACGCATGACGCTGCTGCACGCCTCTAGCCTGACGGCACTGGCGGAGTTGACGCCAAAACCGGAGGTGGTGTACCTCGACCCGATGTATCCGCATAAGCAGAAAAGCGCGCTGGTGAAGAAAGAGATGCGCGTTTTCCAAGGGCTGGTGGGCCCCGATGACGATGCCGATGGCCTGTTAGAGCCAGCACGCCGTCTGGCGACTAAACGCATCGTTGTGAAACGCCCGGACTACGCTCCGCCGATGGCCGACATCGCCGCGCAAGCCGCGTTAACCACCAAAAGCCACCGGTTTGATATTTATACGCCGCTGTAAGTTTTGCAAAAAAATAAACCCTGAGAAAATGGTTTGCGGGGTTTTCCAATTAGAATAACGTCCGCTCTTCGCTCCATTCGAACCTTTGTTGCCGGATTTCAAGAACGCAAATGCTCTGATTTATCCGTTCACGAAACGGCAATATCATTGATTTAATGGCGTAATAGTCAGGCTAATTGATTATTTGCATAAACGGATGCGCAAGGTGCTTACGTTAATTCGCTACGCCATTCATTCAATGTGAGAGAAAAAAGCAGGCTAGGCGGCGCATCTTCCACATCATGGATCTCCCCTACGTTTGAAGCCCCTAGAATAGAAAAATACGGTAAGAGCATAAAAAAAACCGGAGCCCAAAATCGGCCCCGGTTTTTATCGCGACTCACAACGTCTGGCTTATTTCACTTTCACACCTTTCACATCAAACTCACGCAATACCTGCGCGGCGGCGGCGAAATCTGGGCTGAGCGGGTGGTCGGTGTCCATGAATTTCACCTGTTTTCTCACGGCGTCATACAGCGCAGTGGTGGGGGCGGACATCGTGAAACCGTTGTTTTTCTGCTTACGCAAATCAATCGCCTGCGCGTCATGTACCAGCAAAATGCCCAGCAGTTGGTAGCTGTTGTCGATCTGCTGTTGCAGGCGTTCCGCCACTTCTGGCGCATTGGTGGCGATGTCTTCAATGTCACCGGCGACCGGCATGTAATCCATGGAAACCGGCATCGCGAGTTCTTTGTTACGCATCGCCAGCGACATCACCGGTTTTTCCATCGCGCCAAAGGCATGAACGGTATTGTCAGTGCCGAGGAAGCGTGTCAGGCCGGTGAATGACGGGTTGTTCAGCTTCACCACTTGCTGGGCATTGGCCAGCGAGTTATGGGCCAGCGCCAGACCTAACTGCTCGAAAGAGAGTACCCACGGCAGCGGTTCGAAGTTGGCGGTCGGTAACACCGCGCCCTTCACACCGCCCTGATCCACATATCCTAGGCGGTCCTGCGGGCGATCTGACGGTGCGGAAACGCCAATTGCTACGCCAGGGTTGTCGTCCGAGCTGTTTAACTGCACCAACAATTGGTCATAGGCCTGCTGGTAGCTACGTTGCAGTTCGGCCAGCAAATAGACGCCAGAGCGGAAACTCAGCGGGTCCTGCAACGGGCGGTTGTCATCGTGTTGCCACAGGCTGGAGCCGTCGAGCAGGTTACGCAGATGTTCCCCCATCGCCACCACTTCAGGATACGGACGCAGCGCCAGCGTGTTTTTCAAGAAGGGGGAGACGTTGCCATTGAGCGCTTCAAGGCTGGTGGCGTACATCAGCGAGTTCAGCGGCAGCAAATGTGCCAATGAATTCAGCGCCAGGGCCGCGCTGGCCGCCGAGTAGGCGTTGGAACTGAGAATCGATAAAGCATCTTTAGCGTAAGGCGCAACCACCGGCGTTTTGCTGCTGGTTAATGCGGCCTGCGCCGGGACTTTCTTGCCTTGATAATAGACGTCGCCTTCGCCAATCATCGCCAGACCGATATGGCTGATGACGGTGATATCGCCTTCGCCAATCGAGCCATCGCGCGGGATCACCGGCGTTATGCCTTTATTAAGAAACGCCACGTAAGCGTCGATCACTTCCGGCTGCACGCCGCCACCGCCGGTTAACAGCGTGTTTAAGCGAGTTGCCATGGTGGCACGCGCCACGCGCAGGGTCATCGGCTCACCGATGCCGCCCGAGTGTGCGTGCAGCAAACCGATGTTGAATTTCTTCGAGGCGGCGATCACTTCGTCGGTCAATTTACCGTGAACGTCGACCATCGGACGGTCTTTGTTCAGGCCGACACCCACGGTCAGACCGTAAATTTTCTGGCCGTTTTGTGCGGCGTCGATCAACACCTGATGGGCCTTTTTCACTCGCTCAGTGGCGGCGGGAGCGATGGCAACCGCTTCGCCATCGGCGATGCTGGCAATAATGGCGGGCGTGATGGAATGCCCATCCAGCGTCACCGTCGCCAGACTCAGTTGGCTGTAGCTCAGTGTGAGCAGTGCAATCATCGAAAGTACAAACTTTGCTGGCATAGAAAAAAACCTCTTATTATTGATGTTGTGTAAAACAGGCTGTGTGCTTACGAAATGTTTTTGGTCTTTTGGCGGGCAATCAACATCAGGGCGACCATCGCCACCACGCTGGCAATCATCACGTACCAGGCGGGGGCAAAACGGGTGCCGGTATTCTCGGTGAGCCAGGTCAAAATGGCAGGCGCAAAGCCGCCGAAAACGGTGACCGCAAGGTTGTACGACACCGACATACCGCTGGCGCGCACGTCGGTGGGGAACAGGTCAGACAGCGCGGCAGGGGCGACACCCACAAACAGCGACACCAGAATGCAGAACATGCTTTGCACAAAGATCAGCGTGCCGGTGGTGTGCGAAGCGTCGAGCAGCATCAGCAGCGGATAACTGCACAGCAGCAATAACCCTGCGCCGACCATCAACAATTTATGCGTACCAATACGGTCGGAATAACTGCCCGCGGCGACGCAACACACCACCATAAAGCAGTTGCCAATCAGGGCGGCGAGGAACGCCTGATGGCTTTCGAAATGCAGCACCCGCTGGACATAAATCGGCATGAAGATGATCAGCGAATAGACGCTCACCGCCCACAAAATCGACAGGCCGGTGCCCAGCAAGACGGCGGTGCGATGCGTTTTGAACAACGAGAACAGCGGCATCACCGGTTTGATCTTCTCGGCCTTGCGGCGCGTCTGTTCTTCAAGGAACAGCGGCGTTTCTTCCAGCGTTTTACGCATCCACAAACCGATCGGCGCGATAGACAGGCCGATGATGAACGGAATACGCCAGCCCCAGTCGCCGATCTGCTCACGGCTTAAGGTCAGGGTGACGGCGGTCGCCACCAGAGCACCGAGAATGTTGGAGATCCCCATGCTGGCCTGTAGCCACGAGGCGTACTGGCCTTTTTTATTGGCCGGTGCGTGTTCAACCAAAAAGGCCGCCGCGCCGCCCACTTCACCGCCCGCCGAGAACCCTTATATCTTGAAGATGGCATAAACTTGGTAGTGTCAGATTTGGCGAGGTTCATGCAGCACGAGCGAACCCGAGGGCATTAAGCCCGCCTGCAAGCGTTTAGCGCATGAACTGAGCCACTCATCACTAGCCCGTACAGTTGTGTGAAATCAAATTCGTATCGTAAGGAGGGGCACCATGAGTCAGCCAAATCAACACTGCATAGGTATCGATATTGCTAAGCTGTCGCTGGACATTGCAGGCACCGGAGAGTTCACATCATTTACTACCAGTAATGATGACGACGGATTCACGATAATCCTGAAGGCGCTGCAAGAAATGAAGATCTCGTTGATACTGATGGAAGCGACCGGAGGATTGGAGGCATCGGTAGCCTGTATCTTACAAACCGCAGGTTATGAAGTGGTTGTTATCAATCCTCGTCAGGCAAGGGATTTTGCCCGCTCAATGGGATATTTGGCCAAAACGGATAAGCTTGATGCCACCATGCTGGCACAACTCGCTCAGGTCATCGATCGCCATCCTGACCGCAGCCGGTATATTCGTGCGCTGCCGGACGAAGCGCGCGCCGTACTCACCGCCATGGTCGTCCGTCGTCGCCAACTGAATAACATGCTGGTCGCCGAGCGTAATCGACGCTATCCCTCTCATCCACAAAGTCGTAAGAGCATCGATAACATTATTTATGCGCTTGAAAGCGAGCTCGACCGCATCAATGAAGAGATGAAGCAGCACGTAAAAGTATTTTTCATGGAACAGGCCGAGTTGATTGGGAGCGTAAAAGGCGTTGGTGAAGTCACTGTCGCGTCTCTGATTGCTGAACTGCCGGAGTTGGGGAAACTCAATCGACGGGAGATTAGCGCACTGACTGGCGTTGCCCCCCTAAACCGAGATTCAGGAAAAATGCGAGGTAGACGAACCACGTTTGGTGGCAGGGCCGGAGTCCGGGCAGCGCTTTACATGGCGGCTCTTGTGGCCACGCAGTTTAATCCCGCCATTAAAATGTTCTATCAACGGCTGCTGTCCGCCGGAAAACCCAAAAAGCTCGCACTGGTAGCCTGCATGCGCAAACTCATCACCATTTTGAATTCAATGATCAGGAAAGGAGAAAAATGGGATGCATCGTTCAAATAAAAAATAATCTACTTAGTCCAATATTTTACATCAGAATAAAACATCAAGTTCACTGTAAGTGTGCTTGACGAGTCCCCTATCGAATAACAAATGAGTGAAGTTAGTAAAGTCCGCTATGTGCCAAGAGTGGACATTGCAGATACCAGCCAGTTAGCTATTAAGTACTAACTCGCTGAACCGAGTGTTTTCAGGGAGAGCTTCTAAAAGCCATAAAAAGTACGCCGGAGGAATTCTAAAAATTAATGGCTCGTTTTACCAGGATGCTTACAGGCCTTTCCTCCCCGTTACTAGCTAAACGAAAAAAACCGCCTTTTAGGCGGGTTTTTTCGTTCCGGGGATTAAATAGCTTCTGCAAAGCGTGGCTGTTTCTTCTCAACTTCAACCGGCATCGCAAGAGCGTCAGCTTTTTGTTTCCGCATTGCCACCGTCTCATGATAGTGCTGCGCGGTCGCCGTCTCAATGAAGTCCACATCATCACCCGCCACATCAAACACGGCTGCTTTAATGTCTTCCAGACTCACGTTAAAGAATTCTTTGCGTCTGTTGATCAGGTTAGTGCGATTTTCAGCGAAATGCTGGTGCAGGGCATATTCCATTGCCGGTGCATCTTCACTGTGGATCATGGCATGGATATCAAACAGGAACGGCACCGATGCACTACCCAGCTCGTCAACGCGGTCTTGAGGGTCAAGGCGGCGTGTCATGCCAATCTTAAAGACATTCTCACCAAAAGAGCCGATGTTAGAGATAACGTAAACGTGGCCCCGCTTGGTCTGTTGCGCCATGCTCAGGGCTTTTAGTCCTTTCAACTCGGCTTCGGTCAACGCCTCTTGCAGGGAATCGATCTTCTCCTGATACTTTTCGGCCTGAGCGGCGGTCATTTTCGCCAGTTTTTCATTCATTTCTTTCCGGGCTTTATCCAGGGCTTTCTGGGCGCGGCGTTCTTCTTCTTCAGCCTCACGAATAGCACGGTCGATCTCTGCCTGGGCTTTGCGTTCCTCGGCCATCTGGACGCGTATTTCGCGTTGTTCTTCTTTTTCTTCCTGCTTTTTGGCCCGGTATTCATAGGTTAAACGCAGCTCGGTCAGCTTTAGATCCAAGAAGGCATGATTAATGTGGATCTGGTTTACTTCATTGAGCTTGTTCAATACTTCAAAAGCTTTGTAGATGCGCGATTCCATGGTGTTGATGTTTTTAAACGTGACGTTGGCAATGGCTGCATCACATTCACCGTTAAAGGCTCGGGCAGTCATGTTTATGCCTCGCGTGGTCATTTTATTCCCTTCGGCCTTTGAACCACTTACCGTCCATTCTGTGGTGCAATAGATGGCCCCAAAAGTGGTCTTGTTGCGAAGCAAATCTTTCTGCTGCTGCCGATTGCTACGGATAGATATCTGGAACAATTCAGACGTATCGAAATCGAAATGCGGCGCGTAGAAGCCCATTTCTGCAAAATCCATATCTTCTTTGTAGATAGAAAGCGCGGACTCCAGCTCGTCATACGTGATTTTCTTACTGGCGTAAGAAGCGCGCAGGGTTTGGATCTGTTCTTCAATTTCGACTTTTTTTGCGAGCTTCAGGGCAACGGTTTGCTGAGTCTCATTACTCAGTTTTTCGGCAGCCGTGCGGGCATCCTCTAAGACCGCATTGGCTAAGTCAGTAATAAACTTCGCGTCTGTTTCGCTTACCGAAATGGTGGTGGCTGCTTCCGTCTTCGCTTGAGTCACGATACGCGCCGCTTCATCTTCAGCATCAATAATGACGGCATAACGCGCCAGTTGTGCTGCCTTATCGGTAGAATCCGTCCTGGCTGTTTTCAATTTCTTCGCGGTAACAATTAGGGCGGCTAAAATGGCCACAAGAGCGATAGCCCCTGCGATGGAGTAATACATAATGTTCATTGAGGATAACCTTGGTGAGTGATTTTACCGGCGCACCCGGCTACTGCGGGAGAATATACGGATCCGGCGTTCTCTCAGCAATTGTATTATTTACAATCTATGCCGTTATACGTTTTGGATGAAAAAAAAGTGCCCACGCTAATGTGGGCTATTTTATTTTTGGTCTTTTCTGGCTGCTGGTATCAATTTTCCCTGCGACTGGCAGATGTCGGCGCATGGGCTTCAGGAATACTGTCCCCCTGCTTTTCGCTCAAAGCAGACCTTACGGTTCTTCAACCTGACCGCTTAGTGCCAAGAGCAGACGTTCAGCTGTTCACTTTTTGGCATTAAACTGCGTGCTCTTGGACATCTTAGGAATTCTGTCTAGCGCCGAAACGTCATCAACCTTTGTTCAATTTCCTGATCTCTGGCATCATCTTTTCGTACATCTTTTTAGTTGAGTTAGCGCAATAACCCTGTAGGTATTTATAGTTTTCTTCGAATTTCGGAAGGTTTTTAGCTAAAGTGATCTGTTTAGGTAAGGCTCCGGTAGAATCGTTGACCACATCAAACACTATCGAGTTATGTTTATGATCTTCATCAACTAATTTTAATGTAGCCACAACCGGGCTTTTATCCATTGCCCCGTTAACTAGTTGTCTAATTTGGAATTTTCTCGCAAAAATAAAATTAATTAGAGATGGGCTATTGCTATTAAAAGTTATGTTCCACGTCAAAGGCATTGCATCACATAATCCTTCTGAGATAAATTCACCATCAATAGAACCATCCTCATCAACAGATAATTGTATAGTCATAATTGATTGCGGTTTATCTAGTCCAAGATCCCCACTATTAATAATATATTCAGCATCTGTTGACCATTTTCCGGTAAGGAATTCTTTTTGATAAAGAGCTGCATTCAATTCATTTTTGTATGGCAGGTAAAGTCCCACAATTGCGATAACCACCCCAAATGCAGTGCATAAGGTTGTGATTCGTCCACTCATTTTTTTTCCTTATCTTCATATGTAAAATTTATAACCAATTGTACATTAATAGCTTCCTTTAGTAATCCCCCGCCCATATTGGACATTCTGGTTTTTCTTTCTACATGTTCTACTTTAACTCCGCCAGAACGCCCACCATGCACGTATGCCCTGAAGTGCTGCTTTATCCTGAAGCAATTCAGCACTCACTACCCCCTGAAGCACAGAAACGGAGTTTCTCGCGGCATCACGGCAGGAATCAATAAGATCACTGGGTTTCCTGAGCAGGATAAATTGCGATACTTTTGCCTGAGTATCAAAAACATAGACTCGCAATTCTGAGGAGGATGTGAGGCTTACACTATTATGCAACCGCATATAATCGGTATAGTCCTCGCCACCCGGATCGCATGAATCATAGAGATATTTTTGCATCAGCAATTGCGATGAAGAAAGGAAATCTATATAGCGTTCAGTTTTTTTATCTATATCCCGCAGTCGTTGAGCTACTGCTTCTTTCCTTATTTCATGGCGGTGTGTTAATTTCAGTGTAATCCAGCCGCCAACAATGGTGATTAACGCGCCCAGCCCGATTTTAACGGCACTATCAGCCACATCCACCCACTCAACCGCCATCTGCTATCCCTTCTCTTTCTGTGATGCTCATGGCTGTCAGTATAAATCCCCGGTGGATTGGACAGACAGCACTATCTGTCCAGTTATCCCGCCATATTCTCCTTTTCTGTGTATAAACCACATCAGGTGCCCCTGCGCCAATCACTGCCGTGTTAATCGCACTCATACCGCGCAAATCGTGCTTTTTAACCTGGACGAAAGAGCACATTCGGAAATAATGTCCAGTGACGACGTCAGGCAGATTGGAATTAATCATATTTACTTTAATGTCTAACTTCAAATCGCGCTGTTTCTAAAAATTATATGTCCGCTTCTCGCTCATAGCTGACTGTCATGGTTTGTTCCCACCACTAATCTCGGTCTCATAGCTACGCACAAGACAGTTGCTTGCAGCACGCGGCCACACAAAATCAGCAGCGGTGCGCCGATGCCGATGGCGCTGTACGGCGGAGCAAAGGCGATGATCGCCGTGCCGACCGCCATGGTCATGATGGTCAAGGTCAGCGCGGCTTTGCGGCCTGCGCGGTCACCATAAGCACCAATCACCAGCGCGCCGAGCGGGCGAATAACAAAGCCCAGTCCGAAGGCCAAAAACGCCTCAAACAGTTGTGCCCCCGCATCGGCCTGATGGAAAAAGTTCTGCGCGATATACACCGCAAAAAAGGCGTAAACCGAGAAGTCATACCATTCCAGCGCGTTACCAATCGATGCCGCCGCAATGGCTTTATGTCCTTTATTGCGTTCCTTGCCGTGTCCTTTTAATGCAGCTCCGTCCCGTTGAGCTGTCAGGGGGGAAACCGTGATTTTTGTCATAGTGACCTCATGGCGGCAAAATTAACGAGCGGATGTCAGGTTGATGTAAGGCAACGATTTTTCAGCAATTTCATCCAATGACTCTTCATAACCGGCGTCGGCATAGCGCATCACGCCGGTGCTGGTGTCGTTGGTCATGGAAAGCTGTAAACGCTGGACTGCCGCGTCGGTGCCGTCGGCGATGACCGTGACGCCGGAGCTGGTCATATAGCCGCTGTACCCGCCGCCGCCAGAGTGAATGGCCACCAGATCGGCCATCGACGCGCAGTTCACCAACGCATTGAGCAGCGGCCAGTCGGCAATGGCGTCGGAGCCGTCTTTCATCTTCTCGGTCATGATGTTCGGATGCGCCATGGCACCGGCGTCCAGATGGTCGCGGGTAAAGGCAATCGGCCCGCTCAGACGACCGTCGGCCACCATGCGGTTCACTTCCAGCGCCAGTTCGGTGCGTTCACCATGGCCGAGCCACGCGATGCGCGCCGGTAATCCCTCGAACGGCACATATTGCCGGGCCAGGCGGATCCAATTACTGACGATGTTGTTGTCGGCAAAGCGGCTTAACAGATAGTCATCGATGGTTTTGATGTCGTCACTGTTGTTGGTCAGGGAGATCCAGCGGAACGGCCCAATGGCGCGGCAGAACAGCGGACGCAGGAAGGCTTCAGTGAAAATCGGGATCTCAAAGGCGCGTTCGACGCCGCCCTGATGGGCATGGGTGCGGATTAGATTGCCGTTATCAAACACAATCGCCCCCTGATCCATAAAGCCGAGCATGGCGCTGACGTGTTGCACGATCGAGCGGCGGCTGGCGTCCATTAAGCCGTCGATATCACTTTCACGCTGCGCGATCACTTGCTCAAGCGTATAACCCGACGGCACGTAGCCGTAGACCAGGTCATGGGCGGCAGTTTGGTCGGTGACGATATCGGGAATAATGCCTTTGGCGAGGATCGCCGGATAGACATCGGCGGCATTGCCGAGCAGGCCGACGGAAATCGGCTGGCGCTGTTTTTGCGCGTCGCCGATCAGCATCAGCGCGTGTTCCAGATCGCGTGCCTGATGTTGCAGGAAGCCGTTGTTCAGGCGTTTATCCAGACTTTTCTGGTTCACTTCGACGGTCAGGATCGCCGCGTTCGCCATGGTGCCCGCCAGCGGCTGCGCGCCGCCCATGCCGCCCAGACCGGCGGTGAGAATAAAGCGTCCGCTCAGGTCGTTGTCGAAATGGCGTTCGGCAATGCGTGAGAAGATTTCATAGGTGCCCTGAATCACACCCTGCGAGCCGATGTACTGCCAGTCACCGGCGGTTAAGCCGCCCCAGCAAATCAGGTTTTCTTTTTCCAACCGGTAGAAGTTCTCGGGCTTGGCCCACTGACCGACCATATTGCAGTTCGCCATGATCACCAGCGGCGCATTAGCGTGGGTTTGCAACAAACCGATCGGCTTGCCGGATTGCACCAGCAGGGTTTGATCTTCGCGCATGGTTTTCAGCGCATGAACGATGGCATCGTGCGAAGGCCAGTCGCGTGCGGCGCGGCCCAGCGCGGCGTAGACCACCAGTTCATCGGGGTTTTCACCCACCGCCAGAACGTTTTCTAACAAGCGCAGCAGGGCTTCCTGCCGCCAGCCCAAACAGCGCAGTTGATTGCCGGAGGTCACGTTGAAGGTCTTTTTCATTGGGCGACTCCGGTCTGAATATAGTTGAACAGGTCGATGCCAAGGGTTTTCTCGACCGAAGGGTAAACCGCCGGATCGGTCACCGACGAGGAGAGCGGAATTTGGCTGTGATGCTGGTGGAAAATGACGATTTCCATGCCTGCTTTGAGCTGTCCGGCGCTGACCGGATTGCCTTGCATATCGAGCGTGGTGATCACGTCGGGATAGGTGGCGATGCGCTGGCCGTGGGCGTCTTCAACCGCCATATGTTCATTCATCACGTGAATGCGGCGCAGGTTTTCGCCCTGACCGACATCGACCACGCCGACATCAAAGGCTTCTTCGGTGTAACGTAGGGTGTTTTGCACGACTTTGCCGCTGCCAATGATCTGGCCGCCGGTGTGATTGCAGATGGCGTCGATCACCGCGCTGCCACCTTTTTTGCTGGCGGCGATGATCGCTTCACCTAGCGACAGGGCGCGGCTGATACCGCCGAGCGCCGCATGCTGGCGGACATAAGAACCGCGGATCGGGTTGCGGCAACTGGCGATGAAACCGCCGGACATGTCAGAGGCTTTGCGCAGGATCGGCGACACTTTGGCCGTCGCGCCTTTGACCACTACCTCGATATAAGCATGATTTTTGCGATTGCCGCCGACGGCAGCCTGAATCATCGGTTCAACGCTCGAGGCCAGACCCAATGATCCCATGTCGCCCGTAGGATGGGCGCGTAAATCGCCGACGGCGTCCACCACTTTCGTGCCGAGAATGGCCGAAGGCAGCCAGCCGTTGAGCGTGCTGGACATGCCGTTTTGGCCGACGATCAGCCCGTAAATGGGTTCGCCCAACTCTTTTTGCACCAGTTGTACCGCTTTGACGTAATCGACACCGAGCATTTCCCAATCGGTCAGCCCGCCCGGTGCGCCAATGGCGGCGGCAGTAGCAATCCACGCGCTGTCTGCCACTTCCTCCATAGTCACCAGTTCTGGGCGGCCAATGGTGACCGCCAGACGACCTAACTCCAACCCGTGATCGACCCAACCACCGCCGCCACAGGCAAAGACTGAGCCACCCTTCACGGCGGCTTCCACATCACCCAGTGTTAAAATTCGACCCATTGCTGTGTCCTCCAAAAATATCGAGCCAAAAGACAGGCACCACCGTGCGAAAGTGAATAATCATTGAATAGTCACGGTGGCTTGAACTCGATACTAGGGGGCAGGTAACCAAAATGTCATATTACTTTTTAGCGGCAATGCATAACATAATGTTAACGTTTTTCAGCAATAAAAAGCCCCATCAGAGTGCGTTGGTTTTTTAAACGATCTGACGGGGCTTTTTGTCTAAAAAACAGACTATCTTGACCAGTGAACCTGAATGGATTCCAGCGTGTTAATAAACTCCTGCGCCAGCCTGGAGAGGGGTTCATACATGCCGTAGATGATGCTGATCGGCGTTTTTGCGGTCGGTGACAGTGGGCGGAAAACCACGTTCGTCCATACCGGTCCGCTGGCGGTGATTTCGTCGATCAGCGCAATGCCCACCCCCGCCTGCACCAGCGCACAGGCGACGTGAATCTGTTGGACTTCCACCGTCGGGCGCAAAATAACGCCTTCGTTATCAAGCAGTTTTCTCACCAACTGGCCGATAGGAATGTCCGAGCCATAGCCGATAAACGGCTGCCCGACCAAATCTTCCACGTTGATCACGTTTTTGGCGGTCAGCGGATGGGTTGCGGGCAACGCCACCACCAAATGGTTTTCATATAACACCCGTGATTGCAGGTTCGGATGGCCTTCGTGCAAAAAGGCGATGCCCAGCTCCACTTGCTGGGTGAGCACCGCCTGCATTAATACGTCGGGGATCATGGTGTGTAAAATCACCCGCGCTTCAGGGAGTTGGCGGTGAAATTTGGCAATCGCGCTGGGGATCAAACCCTGTCCAAGACTCGGGCTACAGGCAATGCGCAGATGACCCATGCGGTTTTGGATCAGGTCTTCCGCCACCTCGTTGACCCGCTGAACGCCGAGGTACACCGAATTCACTTCAATAAACAGATGACGCGCTTCTGGGGTTGGGTAAAGCCGCCCTTTTATCCGCTCAAATAGCGATAACCCTAAGCGCTGTTCGGTATAGCTGATCAAGCGGGAAACGGCCGGTTGCGACACGTGGAGCAATTTTGCCGCACCGCTGATCGACCCGGTCAGCATGATGGCGCGAAAAACTTCGATTTGTTTAAGATTTAAGCGCATTTCTTCCCCGAAAAGGTTAACACAGTGTTATGGGCGATTGATAAACAAGCATAAGACATAATACTGACCGTCACCCTACACTAGACGCAGACAGGGGGAAAGGGCCTGAATTCTCACCGGCCCTTTATGCATTTTTATGCAAAATTCGCGTTAAACGTTATAAGGGAGCGTTCATCATGGGCGAGCTGCAAAAATGGGATGTCGTGGTCAAAGGCAACCTGGTCGATGCCGATAACATCACACTCGATGGCTGGATGGCGGTTCATCAGGGCAAAATCGTGGCGACCGGCAGCGGTCAGCCGCCGCTCGCCGAAAAAATGATTGATGCCAGCGGCAAGTGGATCATACCCGGTGTGATCGATGGGCAGGTGCATTCGGGCAGTCAGGCAAATCAGGAAGGATTAGGCTGGGCGTCGCGGGCGGCAGCGGCGGGCGGCATCACCGTGATGGTCGATATGCCCTATGACGACCCGGAGCCGGTCGCCAGTCGCGCTCAACTCGAGAGCAAGATCGCCGAAGTGGAACGTGATTGCCACGTCGACGTGGCGCTGTTCGGTACGCTGAACCAAAAGCACGGGTTTGAAGCGGCGGCGGGCCTGATCGAAGGCGGCGTATGCGCTTTTAAGTTTTCCACCTTTGAGGCCACGCCCGGGCGTTTCCCTCGGGTGGAAGAGGACGATCTGCTGCACGCTTTCCAACTGATTGCCCCGAGCGGCTTGGCCTGCGCGGTACATAACCAGATGCAGGAAATGACCCGCAAAAACATCCAGCGGATGATCACCGAAAACGACACCGGCTGGGACGCGTTTATGCGCGCCCACACGCCGTTGATTGAAAATTTGGCGACGGCGCAGTTGTATGAAATCGGCGCGGTCACCGGGGCGCGGGCCCATGCGGTTCATGTCTCGACTTCGCGCGGTTTCGAGATTTATAAGATGTACAAGCACGCCGGATACCCGGTCACCATCGAAACCTGCGTGCAATATCTGATGCTTAACCACGAAGAACACTCGTTCAAGCTGGGGGCGAAAACCAAACATTACCCGCCTATTCGGCCAAAAGCCGAGTCTGAACTGCTGTGGACGCACATCGCGCAGGGCGATTGCACCTTTGTCTCTTCCGACCACGTGAGTTGGGGGCTGGAGCGCAAAGGCGACCCGAATATCTTTAAAAACGCATCAGGCGGGCCGGGGCTGGAAACGTTGCTGCCTGCACTGTGGACCGGCTGCGAACAGCACGGTATTTCCCCAACCACGGTGGTGCAGTTGCTGTGCCGTAACCCCGCCCAACACTTCCTGCTGGATGACCGTAAAGGCTCGTTCGAGGCGGGAAGAGATGCGGATTTCGTGATCCTCAATCCTGAGACGTATCGCTTTGACCCCACTTCCAGCCTGTCCGCCGTCACCTGGAGTTCTTTTGCCGGTATGGAATTCACCGTGCGCGTTGAGCAGACATGGTGCCGGGGCCAGCCGGTATTTAGCGACGGGAAAATCGTCAATCAGGCGGGTGACGGTCAGTTCCTGCGTCCGCGTAAAGCGGTATAACGAGAGAATCCTTATGACAACATTGATCAACGCAGCGCGTTTGTGGGCCAGTACCGAGACGTTAGCCACGATGACGCTGCCGGCGATGCCCTGGACACGTCGCGCTTTTACGCCGTTATTTTGCGATGGCCGCCAGTGGCTAAAGCAGCAAATGGAGCAGGCTGGGCTGCGCGTGACGCTGGACGCCGGCGGTAATTTGATTGGCCGTCGCGCCGGTCGCCGTGCCGACTTAGCCCCGATTATCATCGGTTCGCACAGCGATACCGTGGTCAGCGGCGGGCGTTATGACGGGATGATCGGCGTACTGACCGCCATTGAGATCGCGCTGAGTTTGCAAGAGGGCGGCATCGAGCTGGAGCACCCGCTGGAAGTGATCGACTTTCTGTCCGAAGAACCGAGTGACTACGGGATTTCCTGCGTCGGCAGTCGCGCGTTTTCTGGCTCGCTCGACAGCGGTATGCTGGCGTCAAAAAACCATGCCGGAGAGACGCTGAGCGAGGCGATGTTGCGCGTTGGTGCTCAGCCAGCCTTGCTTACCGAGCCGCTGCGCACGGCGGGCAGCACCGCCGCTTACCTCGAATTGCACATCGAGCAGGGGCCGGTGCTGGAAAACGCCGGGTTGCCGATAGGCGTGGTGACGCACATTGTCGGCATTCGCCGCGTGCTGATCACCGTGCACGGCCAGCCGGATCACTCGGGTACTACGCCGATGGATGTGCGCCGTGACGCGCTGGTCGGTGCCGCAGAGGTGATCACCCGCGTACATCAACAGGCCAGCGAGCAAAGCAATAATCCACATTACGTGGTCGCCACCATCGGGCGAATTGCCATGACGCCTAACGTGCCGAATGCCGTGCCGGGTTGGGTGGAGTTGATGCTCGAAGTGCGCAGCGACAGCCAGCAGGTGCTTGACGTTTTCCCTGAGCAAATCATGGCACTGTGCGAATCGCCGCTGGCGGCGCTGGGCCTGTCCGCGACCTTGCAACATGTCAGCTGGGCCAGTCCCACCGCCTGCTCTGAGGTGGTGATGCAGGCGATAGGCGAGGCGGCAGATCATCTGCAATTAGGCTCTCGCCGCTTACCGAGTGGCGCAGGGCACGATGCCGTGTATGTCGCGCCAACCGGCCCGGTCGGCATGGTGTTTATCCCTTGTCTGGCAGGGCGCAGCCACTGCCCGGAAGAGTCAATTACCGAGCAACAACTGGCCGACGGCGCGGCGGTGATGGCGCAGGCATTGCTGAATCTGGATCGTCAACTGGCGCGATAATCGCATTCTTTTAGCATAAATCACGCCATAAAAAAGGAGATGCCTTGGCATCTCCTTTTCATCAATTGACCGACAGATTCGGAAAGATTAATCGACAACCGTTTCTTCTTCGTCACGCAGTGGGACGATCAACATGTCGATGTGTACGGTATTGATCAACTGGCGCGCTGAAGACATCAGCTTGCTCCAGAAGTCTTGGTGGTGGCCGCACAGCACTAAGTCCACGTCGTATTTTTTGATGGCATCCACCAGCACTTGCGCTAAATCGCCGCTGCCGCTCAGGGTTTCTGAAATCGGATAACCGGCATTTTGCGACAACTCATTCAATGCGTGATGCGTTTCTTCAGAAATACGCTTCTGCATGTCACCCAAATTGACGTCAATCAGACCGGTGTACAGATCCGAGTAATTCACGTCGACATGGATAAGCGATACTTTAGCGTTATAGGGGCGCGCCATAGAAACCGCTTTCTCTACCAGTACTTTGCTCTCAGGGGAAAGATCAACCGCAATAAGTATGTGTTTGTAAGACATGAGAAAACTCCTTCCATAAGTCAGTTAATTGCCATATCAGCATCATGCGAGTTTCATGGCTTAAGTATAGCGCTAAAACGGGCAAATAAATCAAGCGCATCGCCCGCGTTTCTGCCAGGGAATAAATACTTCACCACTTTTTAATTTCGTTTCCTACACTCAATAATAGGGGACCCGCGCACAGTGCGGCCGGTCTCCTGTCTTGGGTATTGCGTCAATGCGGGCGGACGAAGTGGTGTCCGGGGGGTGAGATGTCTTAGGCGGTAGGCGAGGTGGCGCGGCATCATCAGAAAATAGCGGTCATCTTTTTCTGTGACGACGCGCGTGATGAACTCGCCTTGAGGGGGAATTATGATCAGTCCCGTTGCGCTGTTTTGGGCTTTATGTTTTGTGTGCGTCGTCAATATGCTGCGTTACTACTCGTCTTTGCGGGGATTGCTGGTGGTACTGCGCGGCTGCGATCCGCTGTTGTATCAGTACGTTGATGGCGGCGGTTTTTTCACCGCGCACGGTCAACCGAGCAAACAAATCAGACTGGTGCGCTACATCTATGCCGAGCGCTATACCGATCATCACGACCCTGAGTTTATTCGCCGTTGTGAACGGGTTCGCGGCCAGTTTGTGCTGACCACGGCACTGTGTGGGCTGATCTTAATCAGTATGTTAGCGATGCTGATTTGGTACTGATAACGGAGGATATTTTGGCTTTTTGGGCAACAAAAAAGGCGGCTATTCGCAAGAATAGGCCGCCTTTTTAACCTCAACCTGTCAGGTTTAGATCAGTTTAAGCGCGATCCAATACAAACCACCGGACAGAACAATCGACACTGGCAGGGTTAAAATCCATGCCATAGCAATGCTCTTCACGGTTTTACTCTGCACGCCGCCACCGTCAACCAGCATGGTACCGGCTACCGCTGAAGAGAGAACGTGGGTGGTTGATACCGGCATTCCGGTATAACTTGCCACGCCAATCGACACCGCGGCGGTCAACTGTGCTGACAGACCTTGCGCGTAGGTCATGCCTTTCTTACCAATCTGCTCACCGATGGTGGTGGCAACACGCTGCCAGCCAATCATGGTACCCAGCGCTAAGGCCAGTGCCACGGCGATGATGATCCAAAGCGGTGCGTATTCGACCGTTTGCAGAATGTCGCCTTTCAGATTACCCAGGAAGCGTTTGTCCGCTGACGTGGTTTCATCCAGTTTGGCGGCTTTATCTGCCGTATCGGCAACGCACATCAGCAGGCGACGCATATGGCTGCGTTGGTCCGGCGTCAGGTCGCTGTAAGATTGCAGATTCACCAGTAAAGACTGCGCACGATCGATAGCATCCATGGCGTGGGAACTGTCGCAATGGAACACTTTCTCTTTCTGCGTATCCGCACTTTCCGCTGCGGCTTCATCCGGCGTCGGCACCAGCGGCGTTAGCGCGACAACGTGCGGCAGGGCGTCGCTGTGCTGCTGATAATATTGCTGCAAGTGCGTCACGGCATCGCGGGTACGCGCAATGTCATAACCGGTCGCATTCATGTTCAGCACGAAGCCTGCAGGAGCTACGCCAATCAGCACCAGCATGATCAAACCAATGCCTTTCTGACCGTCGTTTGCGCCGTGCGAGAAGCTCACGCCAATCGCTGACAAGATAAGACCGATACGCGTCCAGAACGGCGGCTTCTTCTTGCCGTCTTTCTTTTCACGTTCCGCAGGCGTCAGGTGAATACGCGCGTGCTTCTTGGTGCCACTCCAGTAGCGACGCAAGATGAAAATCATCGCGCCCGCCATGATCATACCGACCAGCGGAGAGACAATCAGTGAAGCAAAAATGCCGAGCATTTTCGGAATGTTTAGCGCATCGACCACCGAGCTGTGGGTCACTAATGCGTTCGTCAAACCGACGCCGATGATGGCACCAATCAGAGTGTGTGAACTCGAGGCCGGGAGGCCCAAATACCAGGTGCCGAGGTTCCAGATGATCGCGGCCAGCAGCATGGAGAACACCATGGCCAGACCGTGCGTGGAGCCGACATTGAGTAACAGGTCAGTGGGCAGAAGATGGACGATGGCATAGGCCACGCTCAATCCGCCGAGAATAACGCCTAAGAAGTTGAATACCCCAGCCATAACGACCGCTAACTGCGAGCGCATTGCACGGGTATAGATGACGGTAGCTACTGCGTTAGCCGTATCATGGAAACCATTGATGGCTTCATAGAACAGCACAAACAGTAACGCGAGGATCAACAACGAACCGGTATGGAGGTCTAACCCGGCAAATAAATGCAGCATAATTGTTACGCCAGTTTGTGGTCATGAACGCCGCGCATTATCTGCGAGAACAGGGCGACGTTAAAAGGAAAATATGACATTTTTTTGACTAAATGCCGGTTGAATTTAAACCTCATTGTCTCTAACCCTTGCTAAATCAAAAAGTTAGTGACCAACCTTTCGCGACACATTTCGTTACCCACTACACCGATTTGCTTAACTGGCTGGCATCAGACTCTTTCACATCTTACAATCGCCGCCCGTAACAGGTCACTGGCGAGTTTTTGTCCCGCTTTTTTGCCTGCCGATGTAGCTTTAAACGTAGCTGAAGATTAAAAAATAAGTGAGGCCGAAGTGGAACAGGTTGATGTCATCGTCGTAGGCGCAGGCGCTGCGGGAATGTTTTGCGCTGCGTTGGCAGGGCAAGCGGGCCGCCGCGTGGTGCTGCTCGACAACGGCAAAAAGTGTGGACGCAAAATCCTGATGTCCGGCGGCGGGCGCTGCAACTTTACCAATCTGTATACCGAACCGGCGGCTTACCTTTCGCAAAACCCGCATTTTTGTAAATCAGCCTTAGCGCGTTATACCCAATGGGATTTCATCGACATGGTGAACCGTCACGGGATCGCATGGCATGAAAAAACCCTCGGCCAGCTCTTCTGTGACGACTCGGCGCAGCAGATTGTCGCCATGCTGGAAAGCGAATGCGCCAAAGGTAAGGTGGATATCCGTCTGCGCAGCGAGATCACCTCGGTCGAGAAAACTGAAAGCGGCTTTGAAATCAACGTCAATGGCTCAACTGTAAGTACTTACTCACTTGTGGTGGCGAGCGGCGGATTGTCCATGCCCGGCCTCGGTGCCTCGCCATGGGGATATCGTCTGGCGGAACAGTTTGGCCTGAAAGTGTTGCCCACGCGCGCCGGTCTGGTGCCGTTCACCTTACATAAACCGCTGCTGGACCATCTGCAAACCCTGTCTGGCGTCTCGGTGCCCTCCGTATTGACCGCCGCCGATGGCACGGTTTTCCGTGAAAGCATCTTATTCACCCATCGCGGTATGTCCGGTCCGGCTGTTTTACAGCTCTCCAGCTACTGGCAACCTGGCGAGTTTGTGAGCGTTAACTTACTTCCTGATGTCGATCTGGCGGGCTTTTTGAATCAACAGCGTCAGCAACATCCCAATCAAAGCCTGAAAAATACCCTGGCGATGCAGTTGCCGAAACGGCTGGTGGAATGTTTGCAAACGCTCGGGCAACTCCCCGACGTCACGCTCAAGCAACTGAATGCGCCGCAACAGGCCGAGCTGGTGGAGCAATTGCAAAACTGGCAAGTCCAGCCGAACGGCACCGAAGGCTACCGTACCGCAGAAGTCACCCTCGGCGGCGTCGATACCAAAGAGCTGTCCTCCAAAACCATGGCGGCCACCAAGGTTCCCGGCTTGTACTTCATCGGCGAAGTGGTCGACGTCACCGGCTGGCTCGGCGGCTACAATTTCCAATGGGCGTGGAGCTCGGCGTGGGCCTGCGCGCAGGAGTTGTCATCCTCCTAGAGCTTTTTCAAAATATCCCTATTTTGCCAGCACATTTTTTGCGGCTGGCAATGCCTCCGGCGCGATCGTTGTCAAAACTGATGCTCCATTCCGGTTTCGCGAGCGAAATAATAGAGCTGTGGGCGGAATCAGCGATGTCTAAATGCGAAACCCTTTATTGGTGGCGACTCAGACAAGGTTCGCAGTACCGGCTACCTTGAAAACCCGGCCAGCCCGAAGGCTGCCCCGCCTAAGCCACCATGGAATCTACAAACACAATTTTCGTGTTTGATAGGTGTACGGAGGCGCAACACATAATTATCACGTATGTGTTTCCAAGATAATATTCAGGCTGCGTTTATTATTTTGGATTATATAAAAGCGACGGCGCTTATTTTACCGCTTCACTTTTCACGCTTATCGGTATTTCCCGGGGCTAACTATCATCCACACGGCAATACAGACAATCAGTGCACCCAGAATGAAACCTTGGTTGATGGTTTCTCCCAGCGCAAGATATCCCCAGAGCACGCCAAAAGGCGGAATAAGGAAGGTGACCGTCAATGAACGTAGGGGGCCAATATCCGCAACCAGCCTGAAATAGAGAATATAGGCTAACGCCGTACAAATAATGCCGAGCGCAAGAACGCTGGCCCACACGTCACCTTGCCACCAGTTGATCACCGGCCCGGTAGCCATGGACCAGGCAAAGAACGGCAGAAGAAAAAGCGTGGCGCCGAGCTGGCTGCCAAAGGCCACCATCTTCGGGTCAAGACCGCCGCGATTGGATATCCAGCGGCGGGTTAGGAAGCCTGCCACGCCGTAACAGGCGGTTGCCACCAGACACGCAATAATGCCAGCCAGCATATGGCCGGTAGAATTGGCGTCTCCAAGAGAGGTGATCACGATGATCCCGATCAATCCCAATATTACGCCACCCCATTTTCGGGCCGTCAATTTTTCACTAAAAAATGCAAATCCGATCAGCGCTCCCATGAGCGGCGTTGTGGCATTGAATATGGCGGAATAACCGGCGGGCAACCATTTGGCCGCGAGGCAGTACATAAGAAAGGGGAATCCAGAATTAATAACGCCGAGAATTAATGATGATTTAAATTTATTCTCAAAACGAAATGACGATCTCATGATGAAAAGAATAACGGCAAGACCGCTAAGCCCAAGGCAGACTCTTAAAAATGCGGTATTGATAGCCCCGAATTGAGGCGCGGCTATTCTCATAAAAAGAAAGCTCGCCCCCCAGATAGCAGCAAGAAGGAATAATCGGATATAATCTGCGGTACGCATATTTATGCCTCTTTTATACTTGCGTATATATTATATGAATAAGGAATGTTGATTTTCTTACGGCGTGGCGCCACCTGATATCCGCTAGAGTATATTTTGGCTGGAAAAATATCACTCCGTTTCTTGCTTCTTTGTTCTGTTAGGCTGTTTATACACCGAAGTGCCGATGGGAGAGGATCCCGCCCGCTTGCGCAATGGCCCGCCAATCTGCCCTGATAACCTGCTGAATTAGTAAGCTAAGTTACTGAGACAGACTCTCGGGGCCGTGCTAAAGTGCGGCCCACACCCTTTTATTGTTCCGCCCCCCTTACCCAACCGACGTCGGTGAAATAACAGCATCATGATCAGGTTTCACCCTTTCATCGTCACTTTTCCTCTCTTTCTGACCTCATGCGGCACCTTGACCAATATGCAGGTGGAAGCGCATCCCCGAGAGGTGAGAGAACTCAGTTGCACCCAGAACCTGAATGGCATGGTCGATGGCATTGTTCATCAGTATTTGCACCAGGAAAAAGCCAGCGGCCTGGCGATAGGGATTATCCACCATAACGGCGACGCCCAAACCTGGGGCTACGGCGAGACCAATGCGGTTAACGGTTATAAAATCGATGGTGAAACGTTATTTGCGCTGGGGTCGGTCAGTAAAGGCGTGACCGGCGAAGTGGTGGCGGGGCTGGTCGAGCGAGGCCAATTGAAATGGGACGATAAACTGGTTGATCTGCTGCCCAAAAATACCCCGCTCAGCGAAGACGCCAAAAATATCACCTTATTACAACTGGCGACCCATACGTCAGGTTTGCCGCGACAGAATATGACCAAAGACATGCTGGAAAGTTTTCTGAAGTATTTATATACCGGCGATAACTTTTATCATGAGTTAGACAGCGATGCGGTATTGAATGATTTAGCGTCCTTTAGCCGACCGGAAAAAAGGCAACCGCAATACTCTAATTTAGGTTACGCGCTGCTGGGCTATATTCTGAAATTAAAAACCGGCGAAGATATTCAGCAACTGTCTTATGACTTTATTTTCAACACGCTGAAAATGAACAACACCAGCTTCTACGCTTCGACCCTCAAGGGCTATCCTTACCGCGCCATCGGCCATGCGGGGGATCAGCCGAAGTTCGTGCGCCGAGGTGAAGTGATCCCCGACTGGCACTTTTCGAATAATATGGTCGGTGCCGCCAGCCTTTACAGCAACGTCGATGATTTAATGAAATATCTGCGGGCGCATATTACTGATACCGACATCAGCGAGCTTAATTCCGCAATAAAAGTCAGTGAGAAAGTCTATTTCAAAAGAAAAATAGAAGCCGCCAATATCGCCTGGGTGACGGATTATCAATATGGCCAAACGGTCACCTATCAGGTGGGATATATCGGCGGATACTCCAGTTATATCGGCTTTGATAAAAAACACCAAAATGCGGTCGTGGTATTACAGAACTCCTTCAACTGGAGCAATTACATCGGCCACGACATTTTATTAAGAATGGCCATGGCCGATGATTATCAGGGGAGCTGTAAGACGACAGGAGCGGGGCATTGATGCACCTTCAATCCCACTCGGGCGCCAGCCCCCGCGGACTAACAATACGGCTGCCCGGCTCGGCGCGCGCGTGAATCAACGCCATCTCCTCCTGCGTTAACTCAATATCAAATATCGCCAGATTTTCCGCCAGCCGACTCACGTTGCTGGTGCGCGACAGTGCGATCACCCCGGGTTGCTGGATGAGCCAGCGCAGAACGATTTGCGCAATGCTCACGCGGTGACGTGCGGCGATGTCGGCGAGTACCGGATCGCTGAGTACGCGCCCGACGGCCATGCCGCAGTAAGCGGTCACCGCAAGACCGGCGTCACGCACGGCGTCGATCAGCGGCGACTGGTCGAGATACGGGTGATACTCAAACTGATTGGTGACCAGCGGCAACGGGGACAGCGCTATCGCCTGCGCCATCAGCGCGCGGTTAAAATTACTCACGCCGATGTGCCGCACCTTGCCGCTGTGTACCGCGTCATTGAGCGCGCCGATTTGCTCGGCCAGCGGCACCAGCTGGCTGGGCCAGTGCAGCAGCAACAGGTCGATATAGTCCGTGCGTAACTGCTGCAAACTCTGAGCAACGCTGGCGGCAAACGCCCGCGGCGAAGTGTTCTCGACCCACACCTTGGTGGTGATAAATAACTCGCTGCGCGCAATGCGGCTGGCGGCCACGCATTCGCCGACTTCTCCTTCATTGCGATAAATTTGCGCCGTATCGATGTGGCGAAAGCCTGCGGTGAGCGCAGCAGGCAGCATCCGCAACATGTCGCTGCGGCCCATGCCGTAAGTGCCGAATCCCAATGCCGGAATACGCGCGCCGTTTACCTCGACCGTCTGCATTATTGGCTCCAGGAATGGGTGGCGCGGCGAACGATCGGCAGCACCTCGATGCCGAGCAGTTCAATCGACTGTTTCATGGCCGAGTGCGCCAGCGACGTGGAGCTCATCTGTAACGTGATGCGCGACAACCCCACGAGCGCTTCGCTGGCTGCGAGCATTTTGGCTGCGACGGTCTGCGGATCGCCGATCAAATACGCGCCATGCGGGCTGCACATCGCCTCGTACTGCGCCCGCGTCGCCGGGGCGCGACCGCGTTCACGGCCGATTTTGCTGAACATATATTGCCAGCCGGGGTAGTAGGTCTCTTTCGCCTGCTCGTTGGTGGTGCCGACAAAACCGAGGGCGTGGATGCCGACTTTCAGCCGCTCAGGCGCGTGCCCCGCCTGCTTTCCCGCTTCGCGGTAGAGATCCACCAACGGGCGGAAGTGACGAATTTCACCGCCGATAATGGCAATCATCAAGGGTAAACCCAGCGACCCTGCGCGGGCAAAAGATTGCGGTGTCCCGCCAACGCCGAGCCAGATCGGTAATGCGTCTTGATAGGGACGCGGATAGACACCTTGGCCGGTTAACGCCGCTCGGTGGCGACCCGACCAGTTAACATGGGTGTTCTCGCGGATGTTGAGCAGCAGGTCGAGTTTCTCGGTAAACAGCGAGTCATAATCTTCGAACTGAAAACCGAACAGCGGATAGGACTCACCAAAGGAACCGCGACCGACCACCATCTCGGCGCGGCCTTTGGCAATCAAATCCAGCGTCGCGAACTCCTGAAACACCCGCACCGGGTCGGCCGCGCTCAGCACGGTCACGGCGCTGGTTAAACGGATATTTTTGGTCCGCGCGGCGGCGGCGGCCAAAATAATGGCCGGTGCCGAATCCAGAAACTCGGGACGGTGATGTTCACCGATCCCGAAGACATCCAGTCCGACGCGATCGGCGATCTCTATCTCTTCGAGCAAATTGGCGAGCCGCTCACTGGCCGACATCATGTCGCCGGTGGCGGGATCGGGGAAACGTGCTGCGAAACTATCAATGCCGATTTCCATGCTGAGTACTGACCTCGATATCGGTGTGTTAATTAAGACAGTGCGGCAATGGCGCTGTGGGCGTTGGCAATAGCGGTGGCCTTGGCATCGTCGCCACGGCTGAGGCCTTCGGCGCGAATAAAGGTCACATCGGTTAAACCGATAAAGGCCAGTACGCCTTTGAGGTAAGTTTCCTGATGTTCGAGGAATGCCGCCGGGCTGTCGCCGGTGTAGAAGCCGCCGCGAGACGAGGCAACGAACACTTTTTTGCCTTTTGGCAGCAGGCCTTCCGGGCCATTCGCGCCGTACTGGAAGGTGCGACCCGCCACACAAACGCGGTCGATCCAGGCTTTTAACTGCGACGGGATGGAGAAGTTGTACATCGGCGCGCCGATGACAATGATGTCGGCGGCAAACAGGTCGTCGATAAACGCGCCGCCCGCGGCCAGATCTTCGCCCAGTGCGGCATCGGTCACTTCCGCGCCCTGAAACGCGGCGATATGTTTGTCTGACAGGTGCAGGGCCGGGTGGCTCACCAGATCACGGTATTGCACGGTGGCATCAGGGTGCAGCGTCAACTGGCGCGCCACGATATCGGCGGACAATAAACGGCTAACGGAATACTCACCGAGAATGCTGGAATCGATGTGAAGGATTGACATAGTGTTAACTCCTGGCGTATTGGATGTGACAAAGGTGCGGAAAAGAGCTTCACTATCCCACTCCGTTTGTCATCTGAGTAGCCGTTATATTTCGATATAATCCATCGGCTATAGCGATGGATGGTTTTGACTTAAAACCGCATGAATAACAGGCTGCCGTTGGGGCTCGTCGTGAGCCGAGGGGCTAAGGATCTGTGATGCTAGATGGTGTTTCTCTCGATCAACTCCGTACCTTTATCGCCGCCGTTGACGAAGGCAGTTTCTCGGCGGCGGCGCGTAAAATGTACCGGGCGCAGTCGGTGATCAGTGACTTAATCAAGGGGCTGGAGGGGCAGATCGGCGTGTCGTTATTCGACCGCTCTGGGCGCTATCCGAAGCTTACTCCGGCGGGCGTGGTGCTGCTGGCCGATGCGCGCGGGATTATTTCCGGCATCGATTTTATGAAGGCGCGGGCCCGAGGGATGTCGTCGGGGCTGGAGCCGGAGCTGTCGGTGGTGGTGGATGTTTTCTTCCCGCTCGAAGGGATCACCGAATCCGCGAAAGCCTTCCGCGAACATTTTCCCGGCACGCCGCTGCGACTGTTTGTGGAAGCCCTGGGCGGGGGTTATCAAAAACTCATTAATGGTAGCGCGAGTATCGGTATTTTGGGGTCATTGCCGACCATGCCCGCCTCGCTTAGCGTGGAACGCTTGACCAGCGTTTCGCTGGTGATGGTGGCCTCGGCTGACCATCCGCTGGCTCAATTCGAGGGTATTTTGCCAAAGGCAGAACTGGCTAAACATGTTCAACTGGTGCTGACGGACCGATCTGAGCTGTCGGCTGGGCATGAATTCGGCGTGATGTCGCCCTCGACCTGGCGTCTCGGTGACTTGTTCGCCAAACACGCTTTTCTGCTCGACGGCTTAGGCTGGGGCAGTATGCCGTCGCACGTTGTTGATCGCGATATCAGCGAAGGGCGATTGGTAGAATTATCGATTGAAGATGTCCCCGCCGGTGGGCTGAATCTACCGATGTTTGGCGTCTACCCAACGTCTGCGCCGCCTGGCCCCGCCAGCCGCTGGTTTATCGAACGGCTGAAGAGTGATTGCCCGAAAAAGCGGGCGCATGGCGGCAGTTTGGAAGGTGAGTGAGGAGAGAGACATGGCCTTTGACTGGCACAGTGCGTTGTTGACCCGTGCAACGCCCGTGAACGGAAATTATAAAAATACCCAAAATGTCCGCCGTTTTATGCTTGCGCAGTGCGGAGAGGGTTTCAAATCTGACCGGGATTTTATGGCGTGGATCCGAAACGATACCGCCAAAACGCTGGGCGATGTGGTGGATGAGTGGCAGCGCCGACAGGCCTGATCCCACGCCGTGCTCCCGCCGCAGAAAATCAGTGAATTCGGGGAAAATCGCTGTATGGTGGTTTTAAACCAAATAGTGATCGGGATCGCCTATGCCGCAAGCCCAACTCGACGCGTTGAATCTTTTGACCACCCCTGTTTGGCTGGTCTCACCACAAAGCCAGGACATTCTTTTCGCGAACACTGCCGCACAAACACTGACCGGAGATCAATCCTTAACGCGGCTGCGCTATGGTCGTTTTTCGGCACACGCCCAGCATTCGCTGGCGTCCTATCTGCCTGCCCTGCGTAAACATGAGCAAATCGTCGAGATCTGGACTCTGTTGCGTGAAGGTCATGACTTTCCGCTGAGCTGCCATCTCTCGCTGACCGAGCTTGGCGAGCAGGGGACCGCGATCGTTGTCGAGGGCATTAACGCCTCTGGCGTGGTAATGCCGGTTGCGCCGTCATCGCAGGAACCGCTGCCCACCACGCCGTATCGCCGCGATGAACGCGGTTTTTATCAGCGACTCTTTCAAACCAATACCGCGCCGATGCTGCTGATCAATCCCACGGCGGAGGGGCGGATTGTCGATGCCAATCTGGCCGCCACGCAGTTTTATGGCTACTCCCGCGAGCAGATGTGTGAGAAACATACTTGGGAAATCAATGCCATGGGGCGCGATGTGCTGCCGGTGATGCATGAGATCGCCAGGCTGCCCGGTGGCCACAAGCCGCTCAACTTTATGCATGTCTTAGCCGACGGCAATGTGCGCCACGTGCAGACTTACGCCGGTCCGGTGGAGCTGGACGGCGTGCGACTGATGCTGTGCATTATTCACGACATTACCGAACAAAAGCGGCTGGAACAGGAGCTGGAACATGCGGCCCTGCGGGATGCATTGACCGGGTTGGGCAACCGTCGGCAGTTTTTGCAATTTTTCGAACGGGCGCATACTAAGAATCAGTATTTCGCGCAGGATTTCAGCCTATGCTGGTGGATGCCGACCATTTCAAAGCCATTAACGACCAGTACGGGCATCAC
>Ga0105856_1000231_pt1 | contig 29432 bp, 31 predicted proteins | sample OrgsoiDNA_201060_FD_89681 | JGI IMG/M metagenome (GOLD analysis project Ga0105856, IMG submission 89681) | Permafrost soil microbial communities from the Arctic, to analyse light accelerated degradation of dissolved organic matter (DOM) -... | ecosystem: Environmental > Terrestrial > Soil >...
CTCAAGCGCAATAACGGCTCAAGTTCAAGCTCCAGCTCTAGTGAAGTGAGCGACCTCAAGCGCAGTGTCAGCGAACAACAGAATGGCCTTAAAGATATTGCCCGTCAGGTGGATGATCTCAAGCGCAACGCCGGATCGAGTTCCAGCTCAAGCTCCAGTGACCTGTCCAGCGTGAAGCAAAAGGTCAGCGAACAGGACAATCAACTGGATCAGCTCAAACGCTCCGTCGAGGATCTGAGCCGGAAGGTGAAATAACAGTAATTCTTTGCCCGAGACAGGAATCGAACCTGCGACCTTCTACGCGTAAGTAAAGCTATCAAATGTGCTCCGTGCTAGTAGCGGAAAATATGCCGCTACTGGTTGTCCTGAGCCAGACCAATACACCTAGCACATCAATTCGTCAAAATTATATTGACCTGTCCAAGCTCCAACCTTCCAGAACTACTTAGATAACTTCTCTTTCAGAAAACCAGAAGCGATTAGCTGACCTTGAATTTCTCTGAGCATTTGAATCAAGGGCTGACTAGGTCGCATCCATTGAGTTGCTAGGATCACTAGTACTGTAGTGGTCATCTGACACCTCGATCTGGCGCGCATTCTCACCTAAATGGGTGACCATAGATGTCATTAGACCTCTACACGGTGATTGAACAGCACCACGCGAGTCCCAAGCGTTAATCGACTGATTTGATAGACACAACATCAAAGTATTTGAATTTCTTTTTCTTCGCCGCCGACTTGGCTTCAATCTCTGCCGTCAACGTACTGAGAGAACTCACGTCGTAAATGAAAACCTCCAGATCGCCTTCGAATTCCTTTGTGACATGCATAGTCACACGAAGCTTAGGGGAAACGGCTTTCGCAACTGAACGCGTCTTTGCAGGAGAGGTTTCCGGTATCGGCAGCACGGCTTTTTCGGGAAGAGGAGCCGAAGCTCCTGCACCGAACAAAGCTTGGCGCATTTCTGCTTCAAGATCGTTCATACCATGACCTAATTCTGATGTTTAGTAACCCACAGGTGAGCTTTGTAGGATTTCGCGTCTCTACGTCGCAGGTACTGCGAGGTCAAGCTAGACCCTTTTCCATTGCAGCAGCGAGGAGCGAATTGAACGCTCATTTAGCAGCGCCCACGCTGAGATCCTTCGCGATGATTTTTATAAGCGAGCGCAGCTCGGGGGCTTCGGGGTCATGGATGAATGTCTGAGCCAGTAGCGACATTGGGTGCACATTGAGAACCTCCGATAAGTCCCGAATAAGCTGTAAATTCGGCTGACTGACACCACGCTCTAGACGCGACAAATGCTCCCTGGTGACAACCTCCGCAAAATCCTGCTGGCTCAGGTTCCTGCGCAACCGCAGGTCCCTGAGCGCTATGCCAAATGCATTCTTGCTATCCATATATTAGCCGGCAAATGTTTACATCTGACCAGAAATGCGCAAATATTGATGTGACATCAATGTCACATAGGAGATCGCTTTCGCAGGTGTAACCGGCCTAGGGCCTCCCTTTGAGGAGCATTCGCCATGGCGAACGATCACTTCGAACAAAGTTTGATTCGAAAATACCCTCGGATTTTCCATGATCCAGATGCAGTGAGGCCTGGGGGGGGATGGAGGGGCATAGACTGTGGGGAAGGATGGTTCCCCCTGATCGAAAGGCTTTGCTGCGAGATCCAACAACGCACTGAAGAGTCCCCAGCAAGCAAGGTATTCATCAGACACATTAAAGAAAAATTTGGGGTCCTACGGGTCGCATATCAATGCGATATCGTTTCGATCACTGCGTTGATTGCAATGGCCGAGAGTGAATCTAGTGAGGTTTGCGAAGCCTGTGGTGCCCCCGGCAATTTGGTTCGCACCCGTCACGGATGGATCAAAACTTTATGCGCAACTTGCACAAGCCAGGCGCCCGTTAGCTTCTGATTCCCCCAACCCATCAGATCCCGAAAAACGAATAAGGCAAAATTATATGTTTATCGTCCCGGAGCAAGACGAAGATGGCCAGGTTGACCCCGGCTGGTTACGTAAGCGCGTGTTCATTGCAGCGGAATCCGACTTCCTTCTGCTCGCGCTGGTCTCAACCAAGAGCGTTGAAGGTAATTCAGATACTGATTGCATCTGGGGCTTTCGACGAGCGGACGACTTGGATGCGTTGATTAGGGGGATCCTTCAGGGCGATGGCAGAACAGCGGTCACTTCAATTAGCATCCTCATACCACCGGATCAGAACGGCCCAACCGATCTAAGGACCGAGACCGTCACAAGAATCCATGAGCGGACATTCCTCAAGAGCTATAAGGTCCCCGACAAACAGTACATTTTCTATACAAATACCGGTTCCAGCTATCACTCAGATAACAACAACTATTCCGGACTAGAATTTGGACGAGATATCTATGTATCTAAGAAACATAAATTCGCTTGAGCGCTTATGCGTCACACTTCGAATTTTCGTGAAGACTCAAACATCATAGGTGCGCTATGACATGGATTTTATCCTTTCGCAAACTGAAAGACAGTTCGATAAAAATCTTGCGCATTCTTTTTGAAGACCAAGAAATGCGAGGCGATAGATTCGACGACTTGACATGCTCCAAATCAGGAGCACTATCTGTAGATATTAAGGATATTCAGGCTAGTGAGTCGTATAAAAAAGCTCGTATGCAGTCTGACCGGGTCTTAGGGATTAAATCGAAGACAGAAAACAATAGCGTCAGTATTTCTAATGCCAAAATTGATTCAGTCGGTCGGATTTCACTTCCTAATACTGTACGTAACAAAATAGTTGGAGGATCCGAGATTGAGTTTGCAGAGTTACCTAAAGGGAGAATACTAATTCTTCTGACACCTCACACATTGATTACTGAACGAGATCCGTCCGATAACTGAAGCTTTGACCTGGGACAGTTCCACGTAGCGGGTCTCGCGGACGGAACAGAGCCGCTACGCGGAAGAAGCCAGTGAGCTGTTCCATACACATGGGGATGCGTTCCAAAAAATGCCTCCAAGGTTGTAGTGTAGTCAAACATAATAAAGCATGATGAATAGCGCACGTTAATTTGCCAGAAGCATTAGGCGAAGCGGACCACCACTGTCATCTGTCTGGTTGTAATCAATGTTAGAGCTTCTAGAACGCTACCCAGAGGTTTTTCTGAGGCCCGACGAAGCACGTTTTGAATTGGATTGTGGTGACGGTTGGTACTCGATCATCGAAACTCTTTGCTCCCTCATCACGGAGCTGAATCGACGTGAAGGGCAGCAACCAACTTATCTGCAAAGCGTAAGAGAAAAACTCGGTACGATGCGGATTTTGGTATCGGGCCGCGTGCCGGAAGCTCACGCATGGATCGAATTTGCAGAACAACATTCTACTCGGACATGCGCAGTCTGTGGGAAACGAGGTAAGTTACTATTTTCGGATGGATGGCAGCGGGTGCGATGCGAAGATCATTTCTCCTTACGGATTACTGATAGCTGAGATATCCCTCATAATGACTCGTCATGTCGATCTGCGGTGTACCCAGGCAGTATTCGCTGCCTGGGCTGTCCTACTATTTGGTCATTGCGTTGCAATGGTCCAGATAGCCGTTACTCAACCCTCGCAGCATTGAAAAATGCGAAGGCGCTAGTCAGCCACGACGAATCACGTGTCGGCTCTAATTGGCCAATCGCTTGGAATTAAAGCTTTCTGTGATTTTTTCGTCCAACGTTCTTTTGTTGCCCTTACATATCTTTCATCTTTAGAAAAAAAAGCGTGCTCAATTAACAATACCTGCAACCCGGATTGTTTCGCAACTTCTTTAAAAAGGAAGTTAATATGCTGCTGCATAGCAAAGGCATCATCATTATCCTCTGAAACTTCCAACTCATCAGAATCTTCATTAGTCGGATAATATGGGCGACTGATTTGGTCCAGAATTAACAAGCCCGGCACGGGCGCCGAGATTCTCTGAAAGTACCGCTGAAAAGCGAACGCTAAAGAAATATGAATAGCCAGGTAATTCTGATCAGAACCAATCTCTGGCAAACTTAAAACTGCGCCGAAACCGTCATTTTCAACAACACACAATTCTGGCTTTTTAATTGTAAAGTAAATGCTTGCATCCAAGCACGGTGAAACTTTCGGCAAGACATTCAAAATGTTAGTAGCCTCACGAGAAAGCATTTGCTCAGCACGTTGAATGTTTTTTAAGGTTGCGTTCGGATCCAACTCCGCCTCCAGCAACTCGATTTCTTTTTTCAGATAATCAAAATCAGGAACAGGAGAGGAGCTTGACTCGTTCAGCGTTTCAAAAAAATATGAAATCTTTCCTAGAAAGTAGGTTTTTAGTCTACTTACATCTTCCAGTTGCTTGAAACCCTCGATTTGGCCAAGCACCGCTCTTATTTCCGTATCTAGGGCGCGCGCTTCCGCTTGCTTCGATATTATTTTAGACTCAACCTCTTCTGAAAAAATCTTTATCTCAGGCCTTACAACATCAATGGAGACGGACTCATCTCTTATCGTTTTAAATGTCTTATGCAAAGCATTTGCTACATTTACACCAATCGGAGTTTCCGATTCGCATACTGGACAGTGCTTACGTATCTGCTCCAGTTCAAAATGCTCAAATAGTTTAATTTTATCGTATTGACGTGCTACAACAGATCCAAACGCCTCCACCTCATTCGAGGCTAGGATAGCGGCGCGTTGCTCTTGTTTTAGCTTGTTAAGCTCTGAAAAAATTATCTTTTTTCGCTCATTAAGCTTTGAAAGCTCAGCATCGCCACTAAACGAAAAAATTTCAATTTTAGATGAGGCCAAGCTGGAGAGTATTGAAAACAACTCATGTTCGCTGGCGCTCTCAGACACTGGTTGAGTGAGGCCGAGTTTAACGGCTTCCGACACAAGCATAAATGCTCTTTTTTTTGTAAAGCCATTTACCCTAGCGGCAGCAGCCGCCCTCGCTTCCTGCACCAGCAAGGCCTTCCGAAGCTGACGGACCTTTCGCTCGGCTATAATAGATTCAGTAGTAGACGCACCTAGAAAGAACGGCATTGAATCTAGAATGCCTTGAACCTTATCAATATCACCTAGGCCATGTAAGAGTACTGTTTCGCTATCGATTACTTCTTTAGTAACAAAAATGTATGGGGTTATATGTCGAATCGTGGTTCGACCTCGCGTAGTAAACCCCGCATCATTGGTTTCCACCTCATCTGAAATGCCGAAAACTTTTTCTAATTTAGCCTTTGCGCTATTTAACGTTGTTGCCCCATCTAGTAAATCGACAGCATCAGGGATTCGCAAGTCGTTACCGGTAGACACATACATTTTAGTGCTCGTCCCCTTGACTCCAGCAGGAATCAAACGACTCACTAACATCTGTTTATTACCGCACTCCCATTTTACTCCAACGGCAATACATCGTCTCCGTATCACAACGGGAATGGTGCATTTACTTGATCCCAAACAATAATCTATAACTTTGATAAGCGCGGACTTGCCGGTGCCTGAGGCGCCGGTAATAATGTTCACCGCTCCGGGGTCTAAAATCACATCCCGACGTCGGCCATCAGAACTATAGAAAAAAATGGTCGTTATATTCCATCGACTCACAGCGTCACTCCGAAAGCTTCAAATACAGAGCGCGTGGACCCGGCCTTAGCGAACCAGCTTCCGAGGCGCTCAGCATGCTTGATGAAACTTAAAATTGTAGGATTATGTTTGGCAGCCAACGTGACTTTCTCGGCACCGACTAAAGACGTGGATATTTCTGCCTGCCCAGAAAAAGCCAGCATGTTACTCATCAATCCGAATCGAACTCCTTCAGTCGTAATGGCCAAGGTACCATTTACCCTTTCAGCAAAACCAATTGTTACTCTCGGATTTTTTAGCAGCCACTCACCAAGCACCGTAGTTTTTGCGGTTTTATCAAAACAATGTTGCACGTCGCCAGAGAGCACTAATGGTAATGACAGGTAGAACAGAGAAAGTTCTGGTCCCGCCCCTTTAATAGCCATATAGCCAGAAGAAAATGAAGCAGCTAGAAGCGCACAAAGCGCAGGATTAGTTTCTGCATATACATCATGAGTCAACATCACTCACTTTCCTTTAACAATTTCAGGTAATCCGGATGCCATCCGACTTTCTTTTCGGATGCCAAAACATGATAACTTCCACGCACGTAATAACTTGACTGGTAATCACCTGAAATTTTCGTAACACAACCGGTTGCATTTTCGTGCACCCACTTCAACAACGTACGACCTGCATCGGCTCTCGCAACCTCATCGGAAGTTTTACACTCGTCACAAACTTGATCGTGACGATCCTCCCAAGTTTCAGTTAGCAAATCATCATACTTACCAATTGTTGTAGCCATATCGGCCCTGTTTCTTACCCACTTCGACCTTTCTTCACGTGCACGCCACTCATCACGGCGTGCTATTTTATGATCAGTGCGGGAACCATTTACTAAATTTATTTGACGCGCTATCGTTCCATTTGGCTGGTAGCTATCAGGAATATCAACACCTTCAAACTCCGCAACTAATTTCTCAGACGACACTTCGCTAATTAACTCAGTCACCGCCAACTGAACTTCAACAAAGCTTATAACCCTACTGCGCTTATTGCATAGCGAATATACTATCTGCTGATCCCACCATTGAATCAATTTTTCTATAACCAAGCCCTTATAAACGGTAGGAACAAGAGGGAGAGAATCAGCTATATACAACTCCATATTCCTTATTGGAGGAGTATCAGGCTTTAATGTTACACGAAGTAAAAGCAATTCTTTTGTCGAGTCTGGAACTGCTAAAAACGACTCACATCCAGATGCGCGATCTCCATAAGGAAGTGGAATGCCTTTCAACATCGCCGACTCTCTCTCGGATATCACGTGTTTCGCTTCAGCTATAAGATCCTGCAAAACATCTGAACGGTCAGATTTATCGTGCATTAAAGCTTCGAGTCCAGAGTCTTCAACTAGCCCAGCGACGGTTACCATATGAAAATTAACTTCAGACAGCTTTATACTTGGAAGCACATCCAGCCAAACTTTAAGGGTCTTCCACAACGACACAGACTTAATTGACAATTTAGCGGGTTTATCTAAAACGGAATGCTTCAACTGAGCTAATAGGGTCATACCCCCAGTTGTCAATTGAACGTCATCGAGTAGTTCAATACCTACTGATGCATCGTCAGACTTCTGCGCGAGCAACAAATGCAATGCATAAAAAGATTGATAGTAGAATCCTAATGCGGCTCCTACTGCTGAATGGTCATTATTGTTGGTAGTGCCCATAGTAAACCGCTCCGTCAGTTTGGTCTGGGCGTAACCGTTGGTCGCGATTCCCAAACGCACAGAAGGCATTATGCCACGACCTAGCCATTCGATTGTCAAGTCAAGTGAAAAACCTAGCTGGAGGTTTTTTACGTTGCTTCTTTTTTCAGCGGGGAAGTGTAGGTCGTCGTGACATGCGGAGAGTGCATCTATCGATGCGAGCATCAGAATGTGTGACGTGGGATCTTCCGTCTGGCGGCTCCCTCCACGGTGAAGCTGGCCAACTCGCATCCATCCATGACAAGCACTCGGTCAAAAGTTTGGAAAATACTCATCTCCCGCAGTATGTGAAGGAAGCTTTCGTCAGCGAGATCTCGCCTACGAGCAGGCTCATCCCAATTGTCGTAGATCAGCAGCCAGTTCTGCGTGAAGCTTTCAAAGCCGGGCTTGTTGGCCTTCTCCACTTTGCTCGTTACAACATGAGCCATCGCATCCGCCCATTCTTTCGCACCGTTACCAACCCAACCGCTGCCGGGGTTATTGGCTCGAATCATGTCCCTTAGAACTGCTGGATAGATTTTCTCTTCACCCAGGACGGCCTTTCGGGGGAAATAAAACTGCGCGTCATCATCTTTCGAACCAGTCAGGTCTGGTTCCGACTCCCGCAACGTATCCATGCTGGCGGTATTTTCTGAAACCGCCTCGGTCACTTCGACTCCGATCTGATGAGTCGCCGTTTTCAGGAGAAAGTCCGGACGATCACGGTGAACCACCTGAACGGGATAACTCAGCTCGTGAGGGGGAAGTGCATTGAGCATCCCTACGATGGAATGAATCTCACAGTGATCGGTGTCTCTACCCTCTGAGCGCAGGGGCACATGCGTGTCAATCTTCCGTATCGTGCGGTTCCTTCTCCGCTTATCGATAGCAAGGGCCAGCATTTCATACGGTTTCTGGGGAGTGCGATTAACCATATGCGGGAACCATAGAGCAGCCATAGGGTTGCTTATCTGTTGGGAAGATATTGACTAAGCCGACCTTGAAAAAGCGTAACTGATTTGCAGTAACTCCGCCGCGACAATAAGCAGATGGCTCAGCAACCCGTCAGTCGGAAATGCCGATGAAATCAGGTACGGATCACGCGTTGTTCGAGGCATTTCGCCACAGAATCGGGCGGTCAACTATGCTCAATGGGTTGAAGTAAAAGTCGCTTACGACACAGCCAAGGCCGACTGCATCGCAAGCGTAATGCGCAGACAGAGATGGCATCGATATCAAGAAGACTCTTCTTGAAAGTTGGAGGCGGGGTTGCTGCAAGCGTAGCGATAGGTGTGATGGGTAATCTGACTACGCCATGGACAGACCGCAACGTGGTGCCCTATTACAAAGGAACCTGGGCGAGTATTCGTCGTATCGGGAAGGTAGAAGAGTTCAAAGAAACGATCAGCTTCAAGTCGCGCCGGTTTAACGTGATCGCGGTTGGTTAACAGCAAAATTAAACAGATACCCAGCCCCCCTCCCCACCTACATCGCGTGGGAGGGGGCCAGGTGTCTCGTGGCTATTTCACCTTTTGAATGGACACAACCGTGGCTTTCTCGCCCTCAGATCTGAACTCGAAAGCCACCTGATCTCCAGTGCTTAGACCCGCTATGCTCCGCCGTGGCGGAAAAAACCATGATCATAGCGGGCCACGGCACCATGGAGAACTCAATACAACATATTGAGCGACCCGACTGCTTTAACGTACGACTGATGTGTGGAACTACCTCTCCGCGAGAGCTTGCCGCACGAAGTCTCCGAAGCTACCCGACTCCCAGGTGCGGATATCCACGGCCTTGGCCCCAGCTTTAAAATCCTTTGGATTCGCAGTAATAACCAACAGGCCTGCCGACCATTCGCCGTAATCGATGTCGGTCTGATGCTTGAGCAGACCGCTCCCCATTCTCTTCACACCGCTGGTGCCGCCGATTCGGTGCTTGTTCGCGTCTGCATAGGTCTGTCCCTCGATACTGGTCAGGAAGCCCCCTCCCTTGACGCTACCATCAGGCTGCAATTCACCGAAACCACCTCCACTTGGGGTTGGGTCATCAATATCCTTAAGTTGAAACCAGACTGCGGGCTCAGCTTCCAGGGCTGCCAGTTGCGCTCGCGCGTACTTACCAACTCGTTGAGCGTCTTCACTCGAATGAGAGTCTGCTGGGATCTCAATCAAGCCGAGATCGCTGACGGTGAATTGGAGATCTTCCCCGCGCTCGTCGACTAGGTCGACGCAGCGACTTTCAAGGATGTCCCATGTGCAGTTGTCGATCAGTACCGTTTCACGAACCATTTTTGCTGAGCCTTCCTATTGTTGTGCTTATAGCTGACATCCGAATAGTGTGAATCCGACCCTTCGAGCAGAGGAGCGATGCCGCGAATGGCCGCTTTCGACCGGCTTCTATAGAAAGGAAGGAATTAGAAATTGTCAGCGCGATTTATCAATGCAATCAAATTCTCATTCACCCTGACAGCATCATTATAATAATCGAGACTCCTATCCATTTCGTAAACCTTAAACGTGACCTCATGCAGCAGCACGTTAAGCATGTCAGTGAAAACTGAATCATCGGCCAAGGTGTGCACATTATCAGCAGAAAGGAATTTAACATTCAGCTGCTTGACCGTCTCAGGGAATAGATAGGCAGTACCCTCACGCAGACGTTGAGCTTCGAAAAAAACAAAGGCAAGGATATGGATTCCCTTGATTCGAGAAACCACCTTCATCGCATGTCGCTTCGAGGGGAACAGGAAGCGCTTCATCATTCCCTCACGAACGTATCTCGAATTGGAATTGAAGGCACCAACGTCGAGCAGAGGATTGTTCGTGAACCTAAGAATCATGTTGCAGATGGAAAGGCATGGCTTAACGAAGTCATCGAGCGTGTAGATGTTGAAGCCGTAGAACCGCTCCAAGAATTTCACGTCACCATCACGCAGCTCACCAGCAGGCTCAATCATGCAGATGGAGTAACTGAGATCGATCAGGAGCAACGCAAACTCATCAGCATCATCCTTGAACTGGGCAAGGTCGAGGTAAGCCTTGAGCGTCTTCATCTTGCTCATGATCTTGCCAACGTGGTTCTCACCATCGCCATCCACGTCAAAGGTAGGAGGCACAGCGAACGAGCAATTGTGTGGACTGTTCTCTGGGAATATCGCGTTGTAGAGGCTCGAAGGGTCACGGAAGGTGAAGGCGTTCTTGTGGAGTGCTACAAGCTCTTGCAGATGATCAGAGAAGAGCCTGCGATGGTTGATGTACCTCTCGAAGGTCAGCGTAGCCATCTGAGCTTTCGTGACCTCCTGCATGTCATGGTTCTGCTTACCAAGGAACAGCAGAGTACCAACCGTTGCACCTGCACCAACGATGGTGAAAACACCACTGAGCAGAGATCCGAAGCTACTCCAAGCGGTATGGTCGGTCGAGATTGGTCCGAGCTTCCACCAATACAAACCAAAGACGATGACCGCGAACACACCGAGGACGATCCCGAAGGACCATAGGATTTGCTTCAAGCTCACAGGGGTATCCCTTCCAGTTTCCAGTAGTGGCATCCTACCAGCAGGACCGATAGTCGCGCGCCTGCACTACCTCACGTTTGGGGTATGCGGCGAACCGGAAAAGCTTGACGGCAACCGGCAGCTATCGGCCCAGGCTGTGTGAAAACGCATGCACCGTTTTGAAGTCTGCGTTGCTACGTAAAATCCGCTAGCGTTTGGTTAGTCAGCAGACCTGAAATTTGCGTAGGAACGCGATTTTGGTTCCGACTCTGACTGTCAAACTTGCACTAAAACGTTTTCACACAGCCTGGGCCGCTAGCGGCCAGGAGCGCGGGGGGGATCGCGGACCTGATATAGCAAGCCCAATAGCACCGAGCCTATGATGGCGCATCACTTTGCAGGGACGACCAAATGTACAGCGCGTACAAACCCATGCGGAATTTTGCCGCCAAGCTGAACCGTAACGAGTCCCTCATAAAAATATGGAGTTTTTTCGGAAACATCGAGCATGACAAACCATTGCCTCCGCAGTTCGCTCGTATGAGTAAGCTCGGTAAGGCCTCCCTGAAGGACGTAGTGCATCCTTGGGAGCTGGATATTTTAACGCGTGAAATTATTCTGCACGCTGATGGTAATGGCTCGAAGGACCTCTACAATACAGGCCACTTGGCAGCGGCCATCAATAGCATCCGGCGGATATCGGACACCCAGAGCAGCACAGACCTTCAAAGAACGATTTATCAGGAGCTACAGCGCTGCTATCAGCAACAAGCGCTATGGCGTACAAACACGTACCTAATGCTTGCTCGCCATCTGAAAATCTACAACACACCGGATCTCGCGGCTGTTCTGATGAAAGGCACCACTCTTTCTATCAAACAGTTCTATGTATTGGGGATATCGATATCTGGCCATTTCCTCAGAAAATATGCCTACAACATGAAGCAGGATTACACGGAGTTTGGAATCAGCGATGAGCAACGTGATGCCTTTCTAGAAAAGGTGGTACTTAACTTTGGTGACCTAAAGACTCGGACGATCAGCGCGCAGGAGTACAACGAAAACTGGTCGTACACCATTAACCCGCTCGTAAGCACACCGCTGATTGTCATCGATCAAGCTGCCCCTAATATCGTGATTTGCCCCATCCCCTTTTACCTGATGTATAGATTTTCGGAGGGGCTCTTTTTTGATATCGCCAAAATCCAAGGTTACGAGCAGGCGTACGGCAACGCTTTTGAAGAGTACGTACATGACGTCAGCAACATCTTAAATACGGGATGTGAATCTGGATCTTTAGTCAAAGTCGAAAGACCTGAGCCCTACAAGGTCGGAAAAAACGAAAAGCACGGGGTTGATCTACTCGTTTATGACGCGACTGGAGCAATTCTCGTCGAGTGCAAGGCCAAACGACTAAACCTCAAAGCTCGCTACCAATTGGACGATCAAGCCTTGTATACCGAGATAGACGTTTTGGCTCGATATGTCGTTCAGAATTACAAGAATCTTGAGGACATCACCAATGGATACACAGGGTGGCAACCTGGGGACCGATCTCTTTTCCCTGTGGTCGTGACTCTGGTCAGTTGGAACCTGTTTGGGCCGAAAGCCTATGAAAGGCTCGAAGAGTCCGTGCTAAGTCTGCTGGAAAAGGCCAAAATTTCTCGCGACGTTGTGGACCTGTATCCATACACCGTGATGTCGGTTGAGGAATACGAAACGGCCTTTCAGGTGATCACGCAGGTAGGGGTAAAGGAATTCTTTAGCAAAAGGGCTAACGAAAACCAGAAGGGATGGATGGTGATGCCATTCATCCAAACGAATTTCCCCAAAGAGCTAGAAGCCTGTCGCAACGATTATTTGAATTTTGTATTAAGCGACCTGCAAGAAGAAATTGGTGCGGGAATCTAGGCACTGGACGAAAGGGGAGGTCGAGAAGGTAAAGTCGCTGCCATTCCTACTGACTGATTCGCCCCTAGTTTGATAGACACCATTGAGCGACTGCTTTTGGCCGATTGCTGCCTGTCGCGAAGAGCTGCAATCGACAATCATCAGGCAGCCCCCCGCCGATCCTAAAATCGAGACGGCGGCTCATTTCCGACTTGGATGTGTGAAAAGACATGGTCTGGATCTGCCTGGCACCAATATCTGAACAAAAGGCGAGGTTCGGTATCCCCAAAATATTGGCTCACGATGCTCTCGGGGGGGATGACCAATTTCGGCTCTGGCCATTGCTGCGCTAAAACACCTATTTGTTTGCCAGACGAACAAATAATCCACGTAGCCTTACCTCCACTGATGCCAGGCAGGTAGCCCATACTTTGTATCGCTTCGAACAAAATGCGCAGTGTTACTGCTGGATCGAGCCTGATCGATGTCTTATGACTTTCCAGATCATCCCCTGCATGTACGCTATCTCGATCAATTCCAATGACCAACATGAGGGCTCCTTGTTAGTGTTGTACTGGTACTAGATTGACCAGCGTAGGGATATCAGCGGCTATCTGCCTACAGCACGCTTCTGGCCGATTGTGCCCGTTGCGAATGCCTGCAATAGGGCTGTTGAATTACCTTTTAGAACGCAGCCGCATCGTTGATAGCTGCCTCATATGCATGCTTCTCAAATGTGAAGGGGCCAACTCCGTCTATGATTTGAGGCTCTTCATAGCCGTTCTCGTAAGCAAAGGAATCCCACGTGAAACAGTCATCGTTTTGGCGAACATATACTGAGTAGGCACCACACCCGATGTCGCCGCACTCGGGGCAGATGTAAAGGAGGATACGACCACTTTCTGTTTCAGCGTGTTCGCGTAAAAGCAGGCGAGAGTTAGATAGGCTGTTTGGCTCCGGGAAGCCCTTGACGAAACAGCCCATGAAATCTGAATGACCACCATCAGCCAAGACGAGAGCATTGAGCAACGAACGTTCGTTAATCAGAAAATCGATGGAGAATCGTTCGGCCACGGTGCAGCCATTTGAGGAGCTTCCCGGACGAAACAACTGTTGAATTGTGAGGGAACTGGTGTCCATTCCGGCGAACCATTTTATGCACTGAATGTGCGTGGGATTACATACAACATTGAAGGGGGGGACAAGGTAAATTTCATCGGGTGATTGACCGCTTTTGGCCGATTACTGCCCTTGGCGAGAGGCAGTAATCGGCCCAGAGTGTGTAAAAACGCTAAATCGGGTTTTCTATGGCGACGCCAGGAGACCGTGCTCGGGTTTTGCAAACTGATCAAGGCCACGACGTTTCCAAGAACAGTTAAAACGGCTCAGTAGCCTCTTAAGGTCCTTTGGATGGGGTAAAAAAGACCGGTTTTTACGCCGTTAACGCTTTCATCAAGCCAGTGGTGCCGATGATTTTCATGACCCGTTTCAGGTTGTAGGCGAGCACATTCAGGCTCATCTCTGCACTCACCCCGTTAAGCTTTCGGGTCAGGAAGTGCGTCGCGCCCATCCATTGCTTGAGCGTCCCGAAGGGATGTTCAACCGTCCGTTTTCGGATCCGCATCATTTCCGGCGCGTTGCTCAGCCTGTCCTGCATTTCCTCCAGTACGGCTTCATGCTCCCAGCGTCGAACCCGTCGTTCCGTGCTCGGTGTGCACTGCGGTTTCATTGCACAGCCCCGGCATTTCGAACTCCAATAGCGGTGTAACTTCAGGCCTTTTTCAACGTTGGTATAGCGCCAGATCAACGCCTCTCCAGCCGGACAAATGTATTCGTTTTTTGCCGCGTCATAGATGAAGGCATCGTTATTGAAGCGTCCGTCAGCCTTGGCTCCAGAGGTCATCGGCTTGGGCACATAAGCGCTGATGCCTGCATCGTGACAAGCCAGGATTTCTTCGCTTTTGAAGTAACCCCGGTCGGCCACTACCGACAGTGTTCCTGAATTCATCGCATCGCGGGCCTGCTTGGCCAGCGAGCTGAGTTGATCGCGGTCGGAACCGACGTTGGTGACCTCATGCGCAACGATCAAATGGTGCTGGGTATCGACCGCTGTCTGCACGTTGTAGCCGACGATTCCAGTGCCGCGAGTCATCATGGAGCGGGCGTCTGGATCGGTCAGTGAGACCTGTTTGTCCGGTGACTCGTTGAGCTGAATCTCGATCGCTTGAAGCTCCTTCATTTGAGTCTTCAGCTTGGCGATTTTTTCTTCCAATCGCACGGACTTGGGCTCAGAGGAAGTGGGTTCTTGCCGATCGGCAGCATCGAGTGCAGTCAGGTAACGGCTGATGCTCGATTCAATTTCTTCCAATCGCCGCTTTAGTTTGGCGCTGGTGAAGTTGCGGTCACGATTGTTGACGGCCTTGAACTTACTGCCGTCGATGGCAACCAGATTTTCTCCGAACAATCCTAGCTGCTGACAGAGCACGACGAACTGACGGCAGACTCCTCGGATGGCCTTGCTGTTGTCTTTTCGGAAGTTGGCGATGGTCTTGAAATCCGGCGTCAATCGCCCGGTCAGCCACATCAATTCGACATTACGCTGCGTCTCTCGCTCAAGGCGCCTGCTCGACTGAATGCGGTTGAGATAGCCGTAGATGTAAATCTTCAGCAGGATCGCGGGATGATAAGCTGGCCGGCCCGTATCTGCCGGTATGACACCGTCAAAACCCAGCTTGACCAGGTCGAGTTCATCGACGAAAACGTCAACTACACGCACCGGATTGGTATCGCTGACGTAGTCGTCAAGGCTCTCGGGAAGCAAGGTGCTTTGGCCGCGATGTTCGCCTTGGATGAAGCGCTTCATTGACGATCCCTGAGTTAACTCCCTCGGAAATCATAGCAAAGGTGCGTGGAGGTATAGGCTCCATGGCAGAAGCAGACTTCAGTTACCCCTCTCACCGGTGAACAATTTTTGAGGTGCTGACGATGACCCGCTTACAGGTTGTAAAGATTGACTTAAGTGGGGTGGCGAGTTCCGATGAACTCCATTCCACCTTGAGGGTTGCGCTCGGATTCCCCGGCTGGTACGGCTGTAATTGGGATGCTTTCTGGGACGCAATTACAGGACTTGTGCAAATGCCCGCGCAACTGAAAATTTCAGGGTGGGATACTTTATCCAGACGTTTGCCGGGGGATGCGAAGCTCATGCAAAAATGCCTTGCAGACATGAAGATTGAGTATCCAGAACTCGCATCAGATGTGGAGTTCGACTAAACGATTTTTCAAGCCTACATTCGGCCGGAGCCACGTAAAAACGTCAGCTTCACTCAGGGAAACTTTTAGCAGATCCAGCAACGAGATCCTTGGTTCAGTGCCGTTGGCTGATCTGTTTTTACACACTCTGGGCCAGGAGCTGTCGCCCAACAACGACTGCTTCCAAGCAACTTACTGACCGTGTTTTAGGTAGGCGTCAGCACCCGCTGCAAAGCAGCAAACTGCTAACCAAGTGAGTCTCCGTCGCCGTGTTGATCCTCGGCGAGCTTCAATTCAATCTTGCTGTTGATTTCGCTGGTTTTGAGCTTGAAAGCAATTCCATCCAGAGGACCGGCATAAAGAGTTTTCGCTCCCTCGGGCTTGCTCGAGTCGAAAACAAATCTGAACTCTTTTTGATAAGAATAGATGCTCCGCTTTTTAAAAACGGACTCAACCTCTCCGAAACTGCCGTGAAAGGTCTCGGGGTCAAAATAATCGACAAGGCCTCGCGAAGACGTATAGCCTTCCGACTTGGCGGCTTTGCTTACTTTATCGATGAAATCCGCGACCTTGATGATGAGAACGGCATGCTCTCCAAGCGAAAGCATTTCCTCGCCTAGCGTTGCGTGTACCTTCAACATTGAATTGATTTTCTCGACCACGCGCAGTCGCTCCTCCTCTGTTTCATACGATTCTTCGAAATCCGGTACGGTAACAGCGTACATACAGAAGGCATTCAAACGATCGTGCGCCGTACGCTGAATCACTAGCGGGCCGGCCAGTCCTTCTATTGGAAAGGACTTCTCCTCCCCGTCTGGCGTCTTAAATGAAAACGTCAGAGATATCCGATCGGGTTGATGCCAATCCGAGGGCGCCTCGAATTGGTCGCCTCGTGCGACATCACCCTCTATCTGCTTGAACTGCCCAATCGTCTTACAGAACATCTCTCCTGTCTGAATGAATGAATCAGCGTATTCCTCCTTATCAAACACCTTAACTAGAAGAATTATTTTTTTTGGGGTCATAAGCCAATCTCAATATTGATTCGAACAAGCGTAGCCTACAGATCAAATTCGGCGAGGGGAGACGCAGCTTCCACAGTGCGAGTAGCCGATGACTCAGGACGATGCTCTTGGTCGCGCCGGTACGCCGTCTTATCAATGTACATGACGCGCGTCTGCTTCAAGCTTCTTGTTCGGCGGCGAACGGCGTTGTCATTCGGCTGCTATGCAGCGAGCGCTACCGATCGATTGCCGCCTTTCCCTACGGCGATTGTTGGGCTGGTAAATAGGAACCGCGACCGTCTCCTGTGGGTCGGTTGCTGTCCTTAACGATAGGCAGCTATTGGCCGGTTGCCGTCCTTCGCGACAGGCAAAAAACCGCCAACTTCTGTCGGTCGCGACGGGCAGAAATTGGCCGATCTCCGCGCTTCACGAAGGGCGGCTTTGGGTTCAGGCTGTGTGAAAACGCATGCACCGTTTTGTAGTCTGCATTGCTACGTAAAATCTGTCGGCGTTTGGTTCATCAGCAGACCGGAAATTTGCGTAGGAACGCGATTTTCGTTCCAGTCCTGCCTGTCAAACCTGCTCTAAAACGTTTTCACACAGCCTGGGTTGATTGCTGCCTGTCGCGAAGGGCTGCTATCGGCTGATTTTGCTGGTTTTTCTGTCAAGCGTCAGAATGGTGATTACCACGAACGGAGGTAGACAGGCTGCGATTGCCAATTTAGCCTGCCACCTACAAAAATAACGATACGGAAGTACAGTTTTATGAATGCCGAAATTGAGTGCCGCAAGTGCAAAAAACGGGTAACAAAAGAACTTATTATACGTGAGCATGTTAGGCCTAGGTTCCTTGACCCTAAAAACCAAGGCGGGTGGGTCAAAGTTTGCAGGGAGTGCAGCTATTTGGAAGCCGAACAGCAATACCTAGAATACAAAACGTTTGCTATTTCAAAGAACAAAGAGCCGTACAAGAACTTTCTAGAAAGTATCTACGAGTTTGATGCGATGCTCAGCATTCCATTGCCCGACAGAAAACTTAGCTTTACGATGGCGAGAATTTTATTTGCCACAGCGATTACGGCGATGGAAACGTATCTTTCGGACACATTCATCAATCGTGTTATGAATAATAAAAATTATCTACGGCGCTGCGTGGAAACGGACTCGGAATTTAAAAATAGAAAACTGGATTTGGCAGATATCTTTAAGCGAAAAGAAGCTCTACAAGGCGAAGTTCAAGAATACCTAGCTGACGTATTGTTTCACAATCTTGCGAAGGTTCGCCTAATGTATAAATCTGTACTTAGCGTTGAGTTCCCTGCTGATATGGCACCACTATTTAAGGCGGTCAAAACTCGACACGATATTGTGCACAGGGGCGGGAAAGATAAACTGGGGGCTATAGCCTCAATAGGGCAAGAAGAAGTCAAGTCTTTAATCGCGACCCTGAAGGTATTTGCAAAGGAAATTGAGGAGCAAATTTCCAAAGCTGTAGCAGATCCTGATGTTGGATCGGCCCGAGAATCTTAGGGAAGGTTAGGTCTACCTACAGTCTTGGGTTTGAGAGGATTAAGTCATGTTGGCCACTCCCAGTTCTTGTAATCTGCAAAGATCTCTGACAGTTCACCAGGAGCTAAGTGGTCGACTATATTCTCATGATAAGAGTGGGTTTTATGGGCGCGCTGATTGCTGAAGGTCGTAGGTTTGTAAGGGTCGAATTTGTTAAACGGGGCTAGTTCTACAATGTCTGTGTTTATAGTCTTAAGCCATGATACAAGTATAGCTTTAGCCCCCGTTTGTTCTACAAACGTTCGAGCAGCTTCGAGTGAGTATCCCCGCGTGCAAATATCATCGATGATGAGAACCGACTTGCCTTTGCCAAGTGGTGGGCTTTTGTATCTGGCAATAGGTGTCCTCAGCGGAGCTTTATTAAGCACGATGGTGTTGAGCTGGTTAAGGTGGTCAAGAGCCAGGCCCTGATTACGCGCAGTTTGCGATTTCTGCGCTGTGGTGTGACGTACTATCAGATCTGGTAAATAATTTTTCCTAAAGCACTTTCCGAAAATTGCCATCGAATCATTCATTACCACATTCCCCGAGCCTGCTTTATGGCCTGGGTATACTGTGATGTAATTGATACGCTCGTGAATTCCGCTGAAGTAAAGGCTTGAAATTATCGCACCCACCCAGAAGTCAGGATGGCCAAGACCCTGCTTCGCGGCTTTCCTCGCATCCTCGGAGTAAAGGGTATACTCAGCCTTCATAGTACTAAACGGGGCGAGCGCGTAATATTCGAAGTTGTTGTCGTGTATTTCATGACACCATAGGTGGTCTCGAAAACAAAAGGTATCTATAAATCTAGCTATGTCTTTAGGCGCGTCAAATTCAAACCCATAGTCGGTTTTGTTGGCGTACCATGTGGCCCTGAGAAATAGCAGTCCTCCGTTTACTGCGGTTTGCATATCGCTTTCGGATGCACCGATGTACAAAACCTCGTTGCTCTTCCAGTTCATCAGATTTAGAACGTATTCTGTTGCTTCTGCGCGTGGCTTTGCAGGTATTCTGCTATCAGTCGAACGGCATAAGTAAGTAAATTCTCCCCAAACTTCCTTGAGGGCATCCACTAGCGGTCGAGAACCATTATCTGTCGTCCACTGCCGGTTTGTCATGACAACAAACTGTGTATCAGTATTTTTTAAATATTTTATGAGCTTTGTTACTTCCGAGAAAATTAAGGCGTCCCCCGGTCCTTGTCGAACCAGTACATCCTCAACGCTCAGAATCACACCTTTTAATTTAGGCATTAACTGCGTCCTTGCTTAAAGTTCAAGACCTAACTGGCCGTTGGGCTCAATAGTTGGTTTCGTGCTTTCTTCAGGTAGTGACGAAATCTTGCTCAATAATTCTGGAATCTCTAAAGGCATTTCGTATTCGCTGGCCGCATAGCTATTTCTGGAAAATGCTATTTCGGGGCGTGCCTCTATAGTTTTCGGTAGATATATGTTAATTATTTGCTTGTTGTATTTGGCAGCGAACCCTACTGTGTGCGCAGTCCCGCTTTTAATCTTCCACTCGACTGGGATCAGAATATCAGATAGTGCGGCTTGTATTCGGTTGCGCCTTACAAAGTTTTCACTGCTATAACTTTGAGTAGGTAGGTATTCAGTTACAACTGCGCCCCCGCTTTCAAGAATCAATTTCCTGATCGGCTCGGACCCTTTCGGATAGCTTTCTTTTATACCCGTGCCTAAGACAGCTACCGTCGGAAGTTCGTATTTGATGGATTCGAGATGAGCAAGTTGATCGATGCCAAGTGCTAAACCACTAACAGTGGAAAAGCTGGATCTGTGCAGTGCGGCAAGAATTAGCCTTGTAAGAAACATACCTTCTTCAGTAGGTTTCCTTGTTCCTACAATTGCAATAGATTGTGTATCAAGGATGCTTAAATTACCCTGTACGAATAGCCATTGTGGCGCGTCATGGATATTTTTTAACTTCGCAGGAAAACGTTCTTCGTCGTGAAATATTAGTACGATGTTGTCTTTCGCAAGTTCATCTATTATTTTTATGCCGCGTTGCCATAGTTTTTTCTTGATTTCTGCTAGAGGCGTAACCGCCCCCTCTTCTAGTTTTACATATTTATCAAGATTGGATTTGAACGTATTTTTAAAACCCGCTTTAGATGTGGCAAGTTGATGCATCGTCCAAAAGCCAACACCCTTCAGGGTGGTTAAGGCGAGGAAGGCTATCCTCTCGTTTTTCCAGAAAATGCGTTGGTCTAAAGCCACGTTTGGCGCCCTGTTGGATGGTGACGTTCTTCCCTGAGCCTACCTTATCATGGCCCAAGGCTAGGTGAGGGGGCTCTTAAAGACTTCTGAGGGGACAGGTAAAGATTGAGCAGTACCTCACGACCATACCCGTATATTCCCTGCCGTAGTGAGCCCACATCAGCAGGTTTAGCGGGCTGCGAGTGAGGCTGAGGATCACCACCTGTTCTTTCAACTCCTCGATCTGCACACGTAGCGTGTGCAGCTTCGACATCGCCCCGTCGCCGTTGGACAAGGCGGTCAGTTCGAAGGGTTCATTGAAATTTGACGGAGTGCGGCCCCCCAGACTGCGGCTGTTGAGTGCCGCCCGACCGCCCTCGGCGTCGTAGTATTTATAAAGACTCACCGTTTTACGTCCCTGTGTTGGCTGAGCGCCCGATACTAGCAGTCCTCGATGTGCTTTGTACTCGTTGCCCTTGCCCGTGATCTGGGCATGACGAGGGTGCGACAGAACGCAAAGATGGTCTAGAAGACTGCGACGTGTGGAAAGGTCCGCTTCGGGTCCAGGCTGTGTAAAAACGTTTCAGTACAGGTTTGGCGATTAGAGCCAGTACGGAAATCGCGCTCCTACGTAAATTTCAGGTCTGCTGAATAACCAAACGCTGACAGATTTTACGTAGCAATGCAGACTTCAAAACGGTGTATACGTTTTCACACAGCCTGGGTCGTTCACTGCCGATCATGATTGCTAAGGGTGCGGGCAAGTCAGTGTAATTACCCTAGTGTCAGCGGCTTTGGAGAAGTGGCTCCAGCCAGCGATGAGTTCAGCTACTCTTCCCGCACCAGTTGCTCAAGGAAGATACCCATGCCAGATAATTCTGAGGCCAACATAGCCACAGCGGACGCTCTCACACTGCTCTTGCACAACCAGCACGCCATATGTGCGGCCATTGAAGAGGTGACCAAGTGGCTCTCCGAGAATGGAGTGATGAGTATCGCCTCAAACGCAATTGCGGCCATGGAAACGCTGGACTCGAATGCTCAAGACATCACCGACGCCATTATGCGACTAAGGCAGTTATAAGCATCATCCAACGCCTATCTGCCCTCCTTCATAAGCGAGCCCGATGAAATGCGGGGGGCATCGGTACTGACCAACTGTTGCATTCGACTTGATCACCAGACGCCGCAGTGACGACCGACAGAGAACGGCCAGCAGCGGTCATGGTGTGCCTAAAAAAGCCAAGGCGATTCACATACTAACCTTTGCAGCACCCTGGCGAGGCACGAGGTGCACCATCAGAAGTTGCCTCTCCGGTGCCGCATCAAGACGCCTTAAGTACCGAAGCCTTCAAACGGTCATCGACCTCATTGAAGTCCGAGTTGTATATGCCTGTCTCTGGGAGAACCAGCTCAACCCTCTTCGCTGCATCCCAATCGCCCGCCAATGCCGCGACGACAGACCGCACCTGCTCATACCCTGACATCAACAAGAACGTAGGCGCCCGACAATAGCTCTTTATTCCCACAATGAACAAACCCTCCTCAGGATGGGCCAGCTCTACCGCGCCATGGGGCCTGACCGTACCGCAGCTGTGTTCGTTGGGATCAATCATTGGAGCAAGCAACACCGCGCTTTGGTTTACGGTTCCTCCTGAGTCCAGTCAGCCGCACCAGATCCTGGAGGGCGTTAAACGCGGAATGACCACCACCTACTACCAGCACTCTTTTGTTGGCATAGCAATTCCGGACACGACCAATACTTCCGGGATGCCGTACGAGATGTGTGCTGCATCCTCGATCTCACCCAAGGCCGAGATGCCATGAGCACCCATCCAGTTCGGTGTCAGGTAGCCGCCCCGGCCGCCGCACCGATATCAAATGCAATACTAAGCCTAGGTAGCGTAGGTGTTGAAACAGTCTGAAAACGGTAGATTCGATAATCTGAGAACAATAAATTCGACCGTTCGTCGGAATCCAAATAGTCACTTATATCGAAGTACTCGATAAAAATTTGCGAGCCTGCGGGGATTACCATCTAAGCAATCACAACTTGTGTCAACGCTATAAACAAACACTGATTCTGAACAATATATGTCAATCACATAAACCTTTTCGAGAAAAAGCTTAGTTAGGTGATCGACCCTTTAGTTGCACCCAAAAAAACATGTGTTTATGATGGATCAAGTTCAACTTGCGACAGCCAATGTAATCTCGATCCAATCAAACAGTTCAGTCTCACTTTATGAAGAAGAAAGTACTTAAACGCGTGCCGTGCGCTAGGCCCGTGGTGCCAAGCTCTGCCGACGAAAAGTTGAAATTGGACGCTGAGAAAATCGTATGGTTCTATCCTACGGAGCGTAGCTATATCCCTGAACTGCCCGTATTGCGCTCAGATGACGGCTCACTCTGGAAGGAGGGTGTTGGCTTTCTCATTAGTAGACTCTACGACAAAGATTTCAACAGAAGTGGAATAAGCGTTCGTACCGTATCGCGAAAAGCCGACGACCTTGCTTTTTATAGGAACCGACTTGATTACCTTCAAATAGATATAAGAGCAGATGAGCGATTCAAGTCAAATCGCCCAACTTACGCCTTTTTGAGTTTGCTAGAGAGTGAAGTTACAGCTGGAGAACTCGCGGACTCAAGTGCTTGCAGGATTGTTGGTACAGTAGTGGAATACCATCGTTGGGAATCATTCCACTTTAAGACAAACCGCCTTTATCCATTATGGGAAGAGATAACTAGAAAAAGAAGAACGATAGATGATAGAGGGGTTAACGTTTCAACCACTTATACGACGACTGACTTAGCCGAAATAATCAGCAAGGCAAGAACGCCAGGTGACCCTAATTATATTATGGACTGCGGAAAACTTAAACCGCTGACATTAGAACAACAGTCAATCGTCATCACAGCATTGCACGAAACAAAAAACACAGAAATGTACCTCGGGTTCTTAGTATCGCTGGCGACCTCTGCACGAACTCAAACCGCATTTACATTGCGCGCAAATAGTTTTACTAAAGAAATAGCTGATGCTCAGGAGTTTGTGAGAATCCATACCGGGCAAGGAACAAATGTAGATACGAAAAGAAATAAAAAGCACTATCTAGACATTCCGGCGTGGCTATATAAAAAAATACACTGCTATGTGCATAGTGAACGCTACTTAAATCGCAGTGAAAAATGCCAACTTCCTGACTCAAAAAAGTACGTATTCTACACTACCCAAGGAAATCCATACTATACATCAGCCAACGACGAGCTATCCGAAAAAATGGAGGGATCGGCAGTCAGAGTATTTATGATCGAAAAGTTGTTCCCCACTATATCGCGCCTTGGGCATTCATTTCGCTTTAAGTTTCACGATCTTCGAGCGACTTATTGCTCGAATCGACTTGAAGAAGGATTGAATTGTGTTGAATGCGGGGAAACCACTCTCGATGCAGTAATGCGGGGATTACAGGACGCAATGGGGCATTCTGATATACGTACTACTTACAGGTATCTGGACTATAGAAACCTAAATCCAATTATCGGTAAGACCAATTCAGAGTGGACGGGCAAACTTTTGATGGACATCATGATCGCGCTGGAGCTTGAAGATGGACTACGTTGACCCATGCCTTTATCTTATCTCAATGCAAGAGTTAATTGATAGTGACGACTTAACACCCTCCTTAAATGCAATAGAAAGCCTCGGAATCCTCACTAAAAAACACCAAAATTACATTGATTTTGGATGTTATGCATATTTAGCTCGCAAGAGCATCGATGGACGCACCCACGTTATAACTTCTACACTTGATCCCGCCAGAGTATATCTGCTTCAAAACTTACTGGATGATATAGCCAACGACTTGCGAACTGGAAGAAAGCGAATCGTATCAGTATGGACATCTATCCTGGGTAATCTCAAGCCTATATTTACATGGCTAGACACTCAAGCGAAAAGCAACTCACTGGAAACTGCGCAGGATTTAAACCTACGATTCGCTGAATATACAACTTACCTTCTTGAACTTAAGGAAACAGGCAATCAATTTGACGACTTGAGTTCAAGACGACAATATGCCGCTAGAAAATTTTTCCAATTGGCATCTACTGATCCAAAGCTATCGCTCGGACAGGGGGTGCCTATTATTTTACGCCCGATAGCTAAACCGGTCCCCCCACCGGAAGAGTCTGCCGTTACAGAAAACCTCGCGATGGCATATCAGTTATTCACTCAGCTTACAGATTTCGTTCTTGATTTCAATCCTTATCCATTGAAACTCACTTTACCCAAAGAGACAGTTCACGTTATACCATGCAATACGTGGACAATGATAAATGCTCGCTTAGATACTCGCGACCAAATGCAATCGCCAAATTGGTGCTGGGATTATAAAAACGGAAAACTAAACAGCGTTGAATACGTACAAATCAAGTATAAGTATTTACCTTCAAAGGCGAAGCAGCAGCTAACTAAAGCAGCCAGCTATTTGGCCAGTGCAAACAACGACCCACGGCACCACAGAAGAATAACACTCGGGTCTTGGGCGCGCAGCGCTTTTCAAATACTCATGCTTTCGACCACAGGTATGGATCTGGAATCCTTCAGAAATCTTCCTTGGGACGATGACATAATATCAATACCTAGCGACCGTCAAGGTTTCCGGATCTATAAAGCAAGAGCAGGAAAAACTGTTTACTTTGAGATTCAAAGTACCTTTGTACCGCTATTTAACAAATACCTAAAACTTAGACGCTTCATTCTTAACGGCACAAAGTGCCGACACCTGTTCTTTCGCATCAATCATGGTATCGCTTTAAAAATCGACGATAAGTTTTTACAAACATATCATGATTTGATTAGCCATATGTTGGATGCATCACTGCCACGATTAACAGCAACCGAATATCGGAAATACAAAGCCAACTGGATTTTGGACCGCAAAGGACCCGCAGTAGCAAGCTTGGTAATGCAAAACACCATTCCAGTATTTGCCTCCAGGTATTCCTCATCAGCGAGAAAAACGCGTCTAACAGAGTTCACCAAGCTGTTTACATACATCAGCAGCTTATCGCAATCAGTACTGGACACGATTAATGATACTCCGTCAGGTGGATGCATTGGGGACCAAACACCTGAAGATATCGGCACAAACTTAGGTCTGGAGAAAAATTGTAAGACCTTTTGGGGTTGTCTTTTCTGCACTCACTATGCCCTACACGCAGACGCTGAAGACTTATATAAACTCAAAAGCATGATTTTTGCCATCGAATTGGTACGAGAAAATTCCCAAGATTTTACGCCAGCGTTAGAGCAAACACTTGATAGAGCAAAGTCGTATGTGAAACTAGTCATCGAGCAAAATCCTGAACTAATAGAAGTAGAACAAAACATCGAAAAACAGCTTGCTGCTGGCACGCTTTACTCCTATTGGCAGGCATATGTAAATCTTTGGTCAGTTACGGGGGCAATTAAGTAATGGTACTCAAAAAGAGAGTAATTGCATCCTCTAAAAGTCAATTTCCATCTCTACGCCCTAGCGTTTGGGCTAGTTATGATACGCCTATTTCCACAGACCGCTTCGGCAAAACAATATCAGCGTATGTGGATTGGATCTGGGATTTTAGAAAGCATGTCGCCGCCAATAAGAGTGAAGGTGTTATCTATTTCAATAAAGAACCCTACATTTCCAATCCTGGCTACTACCAAGACGTTAAGCATATTCTCTGGCTGCTCATAGAACAAAGTTTAACAGATAGGCATACTCATACCGTCAGTACTTATTTGCGCTGGGCGTCAATATTGATTCATCTAGCCATCTACTGCCTTGACCAAAGCATAACAATCGCCACCTGTCTTGCTCACGAAAAAATCTTCTTAGACTTCATTAACCGCCACTGCCCAAAATCGCTAAAAGGATATGCGATTTCTATTGCTAAAACACTATTCTTAGTGCGCTCTGAAATTCTTGGATGCGAAGTGTTTGACGTTCGATATTCAGAATTGGAAGGCTTTACCGCTTCCCACAAACAAGAGCAGACCTTGGTAATACCGAGTCGTATACTTTTTCATTGCATAAACACATCACAAAAAATAATTTCTGACTTCTTAGAAAAATCAAGGAATCTCAAAAGGCTTTCGTTGCAACTTCATCATGAAACATTAGATTATTCAGGAAAAACAGAAAATCTACACGAGGCGAAAATCTCCTCTCTTCGCTTCCAACAAACTGTAAAAAAACACAAACTAAGTGCTATTGCAGCTTCTTACCACTGGAACAGTCCAACATCATTCGGCCTCTACCTGTCAAAAGTACAATTCGCATGTAAAACTTTAGTCCATATCTATTCTGGCATGCGTGACGACGAAGCATATAGTTTGTTTCCAGGCTGTTTTCGTAATGAGACGGTCGATGGCAGCACGGGATATTGGTTGCATGGAGTAACCACAAAAGGCTATGGGAGGAGAGTACCAGCCGCCTGGGTTACGGCAATTGACCTAGAGAACGCAATTACCGCATCCGAGGAAATATGCTATTGGATTAAACAGGCATGCAAAATAGAGCAACCAATTCCACTATTCTCAAGCATAAGCCATTTCTCGTTTACAATGTCGCATAACCGCACAAAGCCTGACGAAAACGGTTATAAGCTGGCCAACCTCACTCACATAAAATTTAATACGATTTATCAAAATGAAAAATTTATCATCACTGAAGCGGATTACCAAGAGGTTCGCTTCATTGAATATGCTCGAAACTGGGACAACGAACAGAGATTCGTTCCAGGAAATTACTGGCACTTCACTAGCCACCAATTCCGTCGATCTCTTGCTTACTATGGTATTGAAAGCGGATTAGTTCGATACTCTTCACTGCATGACCAATTGCAACATATCCGCATGCGCATGACAGTGCACTATTCAAAAGGTGGATCTTACGCCGACTCTTTAATTGGAAGCTCTAAAAGCCACTTCAAGCATGAATTAATTCGAGTCACTTCAATCGTACGTGCACTTGATTACGTACAGACGGTCTTACTCTCAGAAGAAAAGCTCATTGGAGGATATGGCAATCATGTGGAGAGACACATAAAGCCTCTGGGCAAGGAGCAAATACTGAATAGCAGAGAAAAAACCGTTGAGCAGGTCAAGGCTGGTCTATTGTCTTTCAAACCGCGTGCTACGGGGGGATGCATGAAAGCTACCTCGTGCCATCAACACTTAGTACACCCATTGTCTGCATGTACTGGTTGTGCCCAAGGTGCACTAATTCCATCCCGAGTACTTTTGGCAATTTTAGAATTCAAAAAATTCATTTCCACACTGCACCCTGGCTCGCCTGAGCATGTCAGTGCCATGACAGAAATAGAACTTACGACAAAACAACTCAAGTTGCAAAACATAGAAATAGAATAGGTAAAAACATGAAAATTTCCGAATGCTTTTTGGCGCTTGAGCGTTTGTTAAGCGGTAACCCAATTAAAATAATTGGGCCTTACAAAATAAATAACGACACAGTTGCGGTGGAGGCAGACTATCCACGAGGCTCTATAAAAAAATACAATCCTACACACGAATTGCTTATAAAAAGTATTTCAGAGCACTATGGGGAAAAATTTAAAAGCAGTGCAAAACCGCATAAAAAACTGAAAGAACAGCAACAGAAGATCAAGACGTTACAGACTGACATTAACGATGCGCTCGGCCGTGAAGCTATGTACATCAAGTACATACTGGAGCTAGAAGCTGCGCTTCTCAAGACAGGCAACGTTGTGCCTATAAAGTGACGACGAGCTAGGTCTCGGATCTACTGGGACCTAGATGAAAACTGGTGCCGCTTACCGGATTCGAACTGGTGACCTTTTCATTACGAATGAATTGCTCTACCAACTGAGCTAAAGCGGCAAAGGTGCAAAGTGGATACGCCTTCGCGCGGACATTATCAGTCCTATCAGCACTCCGTCAACACCCCCCCTTGACATGCAACTGCTTCTCGGCGACGACGTATTGGTACCAAAATAGGTGCCTCTACCTACTACGCTCGCTCTACTACGCTCGCTTAGTGAAAGACCCGAGGCAACAATCCTGAAGCGAAAAACCTAGCCCATCCCCTCCCAATGTACTTGCAGCCGACGTCGGAGTATTCGAATTGGTCAATAGGGAGGTCGCGCGGTGGGTTGGCTAACGTTGATCAGTCACTACCCAGGCAGGAGCCGCGTGTGAATTGTGGGTAGAACCAGAAATGCATGAACTGAGATTAACGACCCGCGAAGCAGACAAGATCTATTGGTTGTCTGGCAGGAAGTTCAGCACATAAATGACAATAAAATATGCCGAGACTGAAATACACAAAATCAATAAAATCAAAGGGTTAAACAAGCATATTTCGCCCGTACTAACATGTGACCTTCGCGTTACGAGTGCGCTGCTCTACCGGCTGAGCTACACGGGCGGTGAGCTAAACCTAGCACAGGTTCGGAGTGTCGCAACCGCGAGTACCTTCCCGGATTATCGCAGGCAAAAAAAGGCCCCGCAGTTTTCACTGCGGGGCCTTTTTTACAACGTTGAAGCGGTCAAGCGAGGGGTGTCTTAAACGCCCGACGCCTTGGCTGCTGCTACGTCTTTGATGGACAGCTTGATACGGCCGCGGTTGTCCACGTCCAGTACCAGTACTTCCACTTCCTGGCCTTCTTTCAGGATGTCGGTCAC
>Ga0105856_1000232_pt1 | contig 29393 bp, 33 predicted proteins | sample OrgsoiDNA_201060_FD_89681 | JGI IMG/M metagenome (GOLD analysis project Ga0105856, IMG submission 89681) | Permafrost soil microbial communities from the Arctic, to analyse light accelerated degradation of dissolved organic matter (DOM) -... | ecosystem: Environmental > Terrestrial > Soil >...
CAAGGTCGGCACAGATATCGTGAGCCGAGTTGTTGGCGCCGATGACCACCGCGCGTTTGCCGCTCCAGGCATCGCCGCCAGGGTGGCGGCTGGAGTGATGCTGCTGGCCCTTGAAAACCTCTGCGCCTAGGTAAGCAGGCACATTCGGTACGCCGGACATGCCGGTAGCGAGGATCAGTTGGGTCGGGTTTAGCGTCAGGCGTTCGCCATCGCGCTGTACCTCAACTGTCCAGGTGCCGGTCTGCTCATCGAAGCTGGCACTCACGCATTCGGTACGCGGCCAGTAATTGAGCTCCATGACCTTGGTGTACATCTCCAGCCAGTCGCCAATCTGGTCCTTTGGGGTAAAGACAGGCCAGTGATCGGGGAAGGGCAGGTAAGGCATGTGGTCGTACCAGACCGGGTCATGCAGGCACAGCGATTTGTAGCGGCCGCGCCACTGATCGCCAGGGCGTTCGGCCTTGTCGACAATCAGGGTGGGCACGCCCATTCGCTTGAGCCGCGCGGCGAGCCCCAGCCCACCTTGGCCACCCCCCACGATCAAGCAATAGGGTTGGGTGGTGATGCCGAAAGACGCGTCCTCATCACGGCGACGCTCCAGCCAATTGCGTTTGTCGTCATGGCCGTGACCATGACTGGCGCCCAGCGGACGACGACGGCCGGTGGGTTCTTCATGGCCTTTGAGTTCGCGCATTGTGGTCAGCAGTGTCCAGCACAGGCCGTCCTTGAGACGCACGTAGCCTTTGCCTCGTGCGGTCTTTGTTTGCACGCTGATCCAGCCTTCAAGCAGGCCGTCATTCAGCGTTGCCTCACCCTCCAGTTTCCATTGCTCGGGCTGCGTCATGTCGAGGCGTTTTTCGAGCATGTCGCGGATGGCAGGCTTACCTTCCAGGGTCACAAGGTTCCAGCTGAAAAGAAGCAAGTCACGCCAGTAACATTCTTCGCTAAACAGATTCAGGGTACCGTCCAGATCACGTTGCGCGAGACGCTCGCCAAGGCTTTCGACCCAGGCTGCGAGTTGAGTGGTCGGAGTTTGCACAGGTGTTTCGATAGCGATGCTCATGGGGCTTCTCCCGATCTTGTTGTTCTTGTTGTTCCGACTTGAGTAGAGCAAGGGCTGGGCCACCTTGGGGAAAAGCTTGTTGCAGAGGCGTTTCTGCGGGCATGCGCCGACATTGCAGGACCGGGTTAATGTCACGATCGCGATAATGATGAGTGACACAGTGTCACGCCGCCTCTTGGTCTAAGCTGCGCACGGAACCGTCTCTCATCAAACATGGATTGGGCTAAGGGTTGGAGCGAGGCTTGCCCGCGAAGAGGCCGGTGCAGCCAGCAAATATCTCTAAACCCGAGCCACCGCATTCGCGGGCAAGCCTCGCTCCAACACGCTCACCGCTTGCTGCGCGACAGCGCGGCGCCTTGGCGACGGGGCGTCTCCTACAGACACGGAGAACAAAAACAATGACGTCCACCCTGATCAATGCCCACGCGCAGCAAGTGATGCAAGCCGTGCAGGGCGATCATGGCAGCCATGGTTGTGCTGCTGACCTTGCGATCACGCGATCCTGGCGCCGTTGCCTGGATGAGCACCAGCTCGACCCTGCCAGCCGCCGTGCGCCTAATGTGCTTGAACACCCACGCCTGCAGGATCACCGTGCACCGCTGGAGCACATCATCGCTGTGGCACGCTGGCAAATGAACAGCCTGCATCAGCAGGTCGGCCGTGACGGCCACGTCGTGCTGCTGACCGATGCTCGCGGTGTGGCGATCGACAGTGTGTTCAACGAAGCCGAGCGAGCCGAGTATCAACGTTCCGGCCTGTGGCTCGGCTCGATATGGAGCGAGGAAAACGAGGGCACCAATGGTGTCGGTACGTGCCTGGTCGAGCGACGCCACGTGACCATTCGCCGTGATGAGCACTTTCGTGGCAAGCACGTCGGCCTGACCTGTTCGGCCAGTCCGATATTTGATTCGGGTGGGGTATTGCTGGCGGTGCTCAACCTGTCCTCCGTGCGAAAGGAACAAAGTCTTCAGCAGCACTTCCAGGCCATGGCGTTGACCAACCTGTCCGCCAGGCTGATCGAGAGCTGCTTTTTCCTGGGGGCTGACCAAGATCGGTATTTGCTGCGCTTGCACCCGGAAGCAGGATTTGTAGGGCTGCTGGGAGAAGGTCTGCTCAGTTTCGATGAGAGTGCCCTTATCCGTTCAGTCAATCAGGCTGCGCTGGACCTGTTGGGCGTCAGACGTGAACAGTTGGTCGGGCAATCGCTGACAACACTGCTGGAAACGCCTCTCGAGCAAGTGATGGGCCACGCCAGCGCTCAGCCGAATGTTTGCTGGCCACTGCGGCTGCTGGATGGGCGCCTGTTTTACGGGCAGTTGCGAGAGCCGTTCCGCAAAGCGCCCTCGGTCACACCCGTGATACCCAAAGTCACCGATGTGCGCGTCTGCCTGGAAGACCCACGCCTGGAGCGCGCGTTTACTCGCGCGCTACGGGTTTTGGAACGGGATGTTCCGGTGTTTGTGCAGGGTGAAACAGGAACAGGCAAAGAAGCGTTCGCGTCGGCGCTGCATCGCGCAAGCTCCCGGGCAAGTCAGCCGTTTGTGGCGATCAATTGTGCGGCCATTCCTGAAGCGCTGATCGAAAGTGAGCTTTTTGGATATCGCGGCGGCAGCTTCACGGGAGCGCGCAAGGACGGCATGGTCGGCAAACTGGAACAGGCCCATGGCGGCATTCTGTTTCTGGACGAAATCGCCGACATGCCGTTGCCCCTGCAGACGCGACTGCTGCGGGTGCTGGAAGAACGTCAAGTGGTCCCTTTAGGGGCCGCATCAGCCCGTCCCCTGGATGTACGCCTCATCAGCGCCAGTCACCAGGATCTGCAGGCCTGTGTGAGCGAAGGGCGCTTTCGGGAAGATCTGTTCTATCGCATAGGTGGGTTTGCCGTTCAGTTGCCGCCGTTACGCGAACGATCCGACAAAGGCAGCTTGCTCGACCTGCTCCTGCACGAGGAGGCAAAGGGTACGAAAGTTACGTTGGAACCGGGAGTCAGAGAACGCCTGCTGGCGCATTCCTGGCCGGGCAATATCCGACAACTGCGCACATTCCTGCGAACACTGGTCGCGCTAGCTTGGGAAGGGCACGTCACTCTGGACGACTTGGCTGAGTTGCTGCCGGCGGAGCCAGTTGCGTCATCGGAAAATCTACTTGGACTATCCGAGCGGCAGACGCTAATCAAGTTGATTGAAGCTGAGCACTGGCATATCGCTCGTGTGGCCAGCCGTCTGGGTATTAGTCGTAATACGCTTTATCGCAAGCTGCGCCAGCATGGTATTGCTCGGCCTGGTTGAGTGTTTGGGGGAGGGTGGTGCGGTTTATTTGCGAGCCAGATGCAGGTATACGGTGATGGTGGCCTTGAGCTATTTATCAATGTAGCATCCGCAGATTCTACGCACGTCCGAATTACGTGCATGTGTCGTCCAGGCCCTCATCACTCCAATAGATTCGGGAGTCCGCTGGGTTATCGCTGGATAGCCTCTGCGGCCCCAACCGATCGCACAAATGCAACTGCAGCACCTATATCTAGTGATATGGATGCAAAGGACTTCATGAGTAGAGATTCAGGCAATGCCCAGTCCCATTTTTCGCGGTTCATATTCTCGACGTCCGCAAGAATTGTGGCCAGATCGCTTGTATCCAGTGTCGCCACAGCACTCAAAGCTGCTTTCACATGCTCAGGCTCCGCGCCGACTTCAAGAAACAAACCTGCGTTCTCGCATGGGAGACCTACGTGATTGAGCAGCAAACGCAAAGCGTCATTTGCATAATCCCCCAACCAGCTCACCAGATAACACTTGCCTCCAGCTTCGACCAGATAGCGATCAGCGAGCCCAAGTCCACCGAACAATGTTCTGGCCTCATTCAGCAGTTGCTGCCCCCCTGAGTCGAGGAACGGGCAGGGCGTAGACTCAGCCAGCACCGCTCGCATTTCTTCTCGTACAGTGTCGTGAACCATGGCACCCAAACCATCGAAGCTGGGTGGAGCGCCCGCACGTGCCGCCGAGACAATGATCACTTTTGCCTGCAGATCTACATCCCTGACTTGCCATCTGCGACCGCCGAAAATGATGCGCTGGTCTTTAGTCAGAGGACGGCTGACAGGCACCGATCCGAGGGTCTTGCCCTCGCACACCAGGCGAAACTCTTCATTACTGGTAAACGCGCTGTAAAACTCATACTGGTTGATCATGCGCTCGCCGATCACACCCGGGAGCAGCAAGCCTGAGCTGTCCTGAACAATGAGTTCATGCTCACCCAGAGCTTTGAGCAGAGCGATGAAGTCTGGCTTCTCAATGGTTTTAAACGCACCCTCGGCCACAAGGCTCTTCCATAGGTCGCCAGCCGACGCACCACCGGACTGGGCGATGATGGACAGGGTTTGCTGTACCAGCGTTGAGGCGTGAATGCCCTGAGCCCGCGGCGGCTCGAACCAGCCGCGGGACAGCAGCCTGATCATCGCGATGGTCTGAACAAGGCTTTGGCGTAACTGGTCGGACAGACTCGATCCATCCTTCAATGGCGACTCTTTGCAGTAGACGCGAAGCGTGGCTTTCTCTCCGGCTCGTCTTCCTGATCGACCTAATCGCTGTCTGAGACTGGCTACCGATGGAGGAGAGCCAATCTGGGCGACTGTCTTGATGTTGCCGATGTCGATACCGAGCTCAAGTGTCGTGGTGCAGATAGCGGATGCGGCATGAGTTCCAGCCTTCAGAGCTTGCTCAGCTTGTTCCCGCAGGTCTTTCGAAAGGCTGCCGTGATGAGGCCAGAATTCATTGGGAACGCCATTCTGTTCGCAGCGCCGGCGCAACTGATCGGCATACCACTCCACCTGTGCACGACTGTTTGGAAAAATGAGGTTGTTGCTGCCGCGCAGCACTTTGTAGAGGTGGTCGGCAATGGCGAAATCTGGACTCGTCTTGTCTTCCTCCTCATCCCCCTCTACGTCTCCGTTGGCTTGATCAGTATTTTGGCTGTCGAGGGTAGGGGGGACGGTTTTGAGCAGATAGCTCATCGGTGGCTGGATATATCCACGAACCTGTACCTGGACCTCCTGGTTCGAATTTTTCGACTCAATCACCGTGACGTGATGGGCTGCGCCCGGGCGAAGAAACTCAGAGCCCAGCCTCATATCTCCAAGTGTCGCGGAAAGACCAACGCGAGGAAGTTTACGACCCGCGATTAACTCGACTCGATGCATCAAAGACTGAAGCTGCTTCCCACGTTCACTGCCAATGAAGGCGTGGAGCTCGTCCACCACGATGTAACGCAGGTTTTGGAACACCCCTGACAGACTTGAGCCCCGATTGACGAACAACGCCTCCAACGATTCTGGGGTAATCAACAGAACACCTTCAGGCGACTTGAGGAATCGATGCTTCCGGCTGGATGAGATATCGCCATGCCAGGCCACTACTGGAATGTCCAACTGCTCACACAGTCGGTCGAGCCTGCCCCATTGATCGTTGATGAGGGCCTTCAAGGGGCTGATATACAGCACGGCCCCTGGCGGATCGTTATGGTTCAGCAGGTTGGTCAGGATAGGAAGAAACGCAGCCTCAGTCTTGCCGGCCGCAGTGGCAGCGGCGATGATGACGTCCTGATTTGCGTCCACCAATACGGGTACCGCACGCTCCTGGGCATCACGTAGCGTCGTCCAGCCTTCTTGCCAGATCCATCGCTGAATCCGGCTTTCCAGCAACTCGAAACCCGTTGAATCAGAGCTTGAAGGTGGCAAGTTCGTCATCAGACTCAACCTGAGTGTCGGCTTCGCCGCCAAAGTCCTTGGGTACTTCAACCGCGCCAAGCAATGACCTCCAATCAGATCCTGGGTTCTGGTCAAGAATTGCGAGCAGGTTGATGAAGGCTGTGATCGTGGTGCGTGGTGTACGGAAGTAGGCCTCTCCCAAGCGTTGATTACAGTGCGCCATGAACAGCGGCAGCGCCTCGTCTGGGAGCAAGTATTTTTCTACGTCACCGCCAGCATAGACGTGACGAAGCTTCTGCAGCAGCACGTAGAAATCTTCAGGTGTCAGACTGGTCAGGCGGATCACGGGGCCTGAAAGATCAACCAAACCAGTCCTGGCAAACGAGTTCTCTGCAAGTCGGGATTGAAGGGCAGGGTAGCTGAAGAGGCCTCTGCGAGTGTCCATGAGGAACTCAGGCGTGCCGCCCAGCACAAAACCAAGCCCCTCTGACGAACCCTGTAGGGAGTCGTTCAGGATGCGCAGGATCTGCTCATAGTTGGCATTTCGAGCTTGAGTGTTCGCCAGCTTGTAGAGGTTCACCAACTCGTCCAGGCAGATCATCAATCCACCAAACCCCGCGAGCCGAACGAATCGGGACAACAGCTTAAGTTGATCATATACGGAGGCGTCATCGATGATCGTGCGCACACCTAATGCGGCCCTGGCATCAGTCTTGGTGGTGAATTCGCCACGAAGCCAACGAATGGCGTCGGCTTTGAGTTGTTCATTGCCTTCGTCGAAACCTCGGCAATACGCGGCGATGACTTCGGCGAAGTCGTAACCGTTGACCATCTCGGTCAACTCGCTGAGGTGACGGCGAATGATTGCCTCGCTCTGGACGCCTTCGGTTTTGGCTTGTGTCTTAGCCTGAGAGATGAATTTCTCAACGATACCTTGCATCGCGCCACCGTCAGGCTTGGTGCGCGTCGACATATTCTTCGCCAGTTCCGAGTACAGCGAGCGGGCCTGCCCACCCGTTGCATGAAGCCTGCGATCGGGGTTGAGATCTGCGTGCATGGTGACGAGCTTTCTCTCCATGGCGATCGCTCGTACCAGGTTCAGGAAGAACGTTTTTCCCGCACCATACTCACCGATGACCACTCGAAACGCGGAGCCACTGTCGACCAGGCGATCCACATCCTTGATCAGCGCATCGAGCTCACCGACCCGGCCAACCTGAATGAGATGCTGTCCTACACGTGGTACTACCCCCGCACGCAGGGACTGAATAACCGCGTCGCGATCCTTTGCTCTGATGGCGCTCATAGGGCTAGCTCTTCCAAAATGTCTGCATTAATTTCGATAGGGTCGTCACCTTCAGTGACCGGCATGTTGAAGCGATCAAACCCCATATCGTTTATTTGCTCTAGCGCACCATCAAGCATCAGTTCCATGTCGCTGGCGGCTTCCTCCAACTCAGAACGGCTCCACTCCGTCCGCGATACCAACAGACGTAGGAAAGCAGAGTTTTCCAGGTCAAGACCAGGAATGTCGGAGCTGGTTGCTCGCGCTTCAACACATCCGGCCTCGGCATCAGCAGGGTTCTCGGAGCTATTCGAGGACGCCGAGCTGATGGGCGAATCGCTGAATTGGTCGTCAGCCTGATCCTCGGTAAACACCTGCGCGAGGAGGGCGGATACGGCTGCTGTCTCCCGTTGCAACTGAGCGATGCGATCATGATCAAGGGTGAAACCACCGTGGCTCGTCTGCTGAGTGCCTCGTTTGACCTCGGTATCCGGTTGCTGGGCGTCTGAGCTAGTTGCTTTGATGGATGCCACCGATGGACCGGCCGCAGCACCTTGCAGATCGCTGTATAGCAGTTGGCTGTCTAATTGAAGCGTCTTGTAAACGCGCTCAAGTAGCTTCACTTCCGATGGGCTCACTGTCCCATCGGCTTGCGCGAGGTGAGCGAGAAAACTTGCGATGGTGCGCTTGGCGTCGATCGGCAATGGATCGAGTCGCTTCTTCAAACTCGCCAGTGTTGGTGGCTGCTGGAGCTGAATTTGAAGGTGGGCCTTCAGGCGTTTTTGGTGTGCAACGCTCAGATGGCCCCACGAGTCGATGTGGCCAGATAATAAAAACACCTCCTCGTGCGAAGTGTCTCCATCTGCGGCCGCAACGGCACTGGCCAGATCCAAGGTAACGGAGGCCGCGTTGTAAGCAGGGGTTGCTCGTAGCGCACCGTCCTCCGGTTGCGTCACGAACAGCGCTATTTTGTCTTCAGCTTTTGGGGTTCGGCTGCCGGCTAGCACATCAGGCTCCATGCCGATCTGCCGAGACTCAAGCGCGCGAGCCAACGCAAGGACTTTGTCCCTCGACAAGGGCCCAGCGCTTTTGAAACGTCCTGCCAACTCACCAAAGCTCATGATGATCATGTCATCGCCAATCTTGGCTTCCAGGTCATCCAGCTCTGTTCGCGCCGACTGCGGCCACTGCATGACTGGCAGCTGGAGCAGGCCTTCCAGGGTATTTGCTGCTTCTGGATTGCGCCCGAGGTATCGGCTGTATGGTTCCAACTCCGAGGTACATACCTCAACCAAAAGCTGGATGATTCTGCGTGTTCCGGATGTCGCCATAACATCCGGTAGGTCACCGATACAAGTTACAGAAATGCGCAGCACTGCCGAAGCGGGACGATAGCTCGATTTGAGTTTGGTTTTGTTCTCGGGGAGTATCAGTCCTTTGGGGTGGAAACTGTCATAACGGAGTTTGAACATGCTCGCGAACACATCCCCGCATCGCGTGACAGGCGTGCGCTTGCTGATGTTGGGGTCTCCCAACGCCCACGCATGCGCCCAATCAGCGTTCATTGGGTGTTTATTGACTGCGTGCTGCCCCAAGGCTATCCGCAGAGGCAGCGGCATTTCATAGCCGATGGGAACCGCTTCAGGCGGCCGACCGAGGTAGAGATTGGGATCAACTGCAGTGCCTTCGATATGACTGAGAAACCCAGTTGCGTAGCCTCTGAATGACCTGTTATCCCCATAAAGATCGAGCAGGCGGTGAACCTCAGTGATGATCGTGGGGATTTCCGCGCTTGTCGTTGAGTCGCCCTGAGCGTCAAGAAGCGCACGGCGCTCTAGCCCATAGAAGAACAAGAAGACATAGCCAGTATCTGCCTCGGGGTCATTACGTCCCCCTGCGAGCCACTGCAGGTAGCCACGTCTAGCCTCTGGAGAAATGGAGTGATAGCTCGGCCAGTAGGGCATCAACCTCTCTTGGACGTCGACGTGCGATTTCGCAATCCGCAGCTTCGGGTTGATGAGGGAAGGCTCCTGCGCGTCGTAGCTACCTAGAACATCGCCGACATACAGTAACCCGCCGGAGATGCTGAACTCCGCAACGGTCACCGTTTCTCCAGCGGGTATCCATTTTGCGTTAGGGCGTTGAGAAACGGGTTCCGGGATTCGGAACTCAGGAGCTGACGCCACCTCAAGCTGCACATTGTGGAACCCGGGCTCCGCCTGTAAGGCCTTTTGGGCAGGGGCGACTTCAGATAGCGAAAACGACATAGCATTGTCACTGCTATTTTTTCGCGACTCCTTCTGGGTGGGGGGTAGCTGGGAAGTCTGGTAGGCATGTTGCGATGCTTGGCGAGCTGTTCGTTTGGAAGACAGCCAGGCAATCCCACCGATCAGTGCAGCAATGCCGGCAATGACGCCGATTGCTATCCAAGCGCTTTTAGGAATGGAAGCGATCGCGCCTCCAACCAATACGAGAGCGAACAGAATACCGTTGCCGGTGGCGTTACCCGACTTTTTCCTTGCCATGTACTATCTACCCTGAAAGTTTCACATGCTGGCTGAATGTCAGTATCCGATAAATTTTCCTTTAAGACCACGACACTCCTGTGCATTCAGTCGGATGCTCTCATCTATTGAGGCATATGAAATCTGCCCTGGCTGAGACCTTTGATCGGCCCCAGACGGAATCAGGGTTAGGCAGAACGTCATAAGCAGGGGGGCAAGGCCCTCCTGCATTTAGTCGACGTCAAAGGAGGGTATGGGAATCAAGCGGGGAGGAGACCTAGCGCTATCTGTCCTGTCAGCTCATCACAGGCTTCTCTGCCTGCGACTAGGGTTCGAAAAACTCGGCCGCTTCCTGCCTCAATAGTTGCTCATAAAACTCGGGCGATTGTGAGCCGGCCACCAATCGATGGCCGTTCAGTACCATCGCCGGAACTGACGAAATCCCAAGCTGTTGATTAAACCGCTCAAGCTCGCGCACCTCATGAGCATATTGATCCGTCGCCAGCACCTCTCGGGCAAGCGTGCTATCGAGGCCGACGTCCGCTGCAAGCCGCGCAAGCGTTTCATGGTCGCTGGGGTTCTCACCCTGCGTAAAGTAGGCCTGAAAAAGCGCTGTTTTCAGATCGCGTTGCAGCCCAAACCGAGTTGCCCAGAGCAGCAAGCGGTGCGCGTCGAATGTGTTGTAGAAATGCGTGCGCTTTTCCAGATCGAAGTGAAAACCGATCTCGCGACCTCGGCCAATGGTCATTGCGTTTCGGGATGCGACTTCTTCAGCAGTGCGACCATATTTGCGCATCATGTGCTGAGTCGCCTGTTCACCCTGCGCCGGCATATCGGGATTAAGCTCGAAAGGCTTGTAGGTAAGCTGGACGACGATCTCGCCGTGAAGGTTCGTGATTGCTTGCTCTAGCGCCACCGAGCCCAACGCGCACCAAGGGCAAACGACGTCCGCGATGAAGTCAACTCTGACAGGGCGGCTCATGATTTCACCTCGGCCAGCTGTTTGCGGTACTCCGTCGTGGTAACCCCGGCATAGCCCCAGTTATCGGTATCGACTTCTTCAATCACAATGTGGGTGAGCTTACGGTCTTTGTTCAGCACCCGCTCCAAGGTTTCAGTAATCTGCGCGATGACTCGCGCTTTCTGCTGCGGCGTGACACCGTCACGAGTGATACGAACGCTGACAAATGGCATAAAAGTCTCCAGTGCGCAAATACCGTCGGATGACGTGTTGCGATTTCTATCAACTTTAGAAACTTGTTGTGCCTGGACAAAGATGGAACTGGGAATATCACTTGTTATCCGAGGTAATAAATGCCGCTTGAACGAGCCCAAACATATCTGACATAACATTTGATTTAACATAATATACATTATGCGAACCTATGGGTTATTTCCTCCAAGGTCGCGAAGCTGATTCGCTGTCAGCAACAACAGTAGGTTCGTTGAACGCATGCTGCACAACCCTCTGGTCCACGCCTGCGGGCCCTCGGCGCAGACCGTCGGGCTGTTCGGGCTTTTGACTAGACGGCCCACGTGAATTAGCACTCGCATAAGCAGCTTGCTGAACAGAATCATCAAAGAAGCCATTACGAACCACGTCCATGCAAAATTCAAGACTGGTCTTGATGCGTGTCGACTGCTGGGAATAACACTGGCAAGTAGTCTGCTGGCCTTCATACTCACCGACCGGGATACCACGCTGCTTTGCAGTAGAAACAAGCCTGATGTCAGTGCTGGCCAAGCAAGTAGGCCTCGGGTAGTCACGGGGCTTTGTAAGACCATCATACCTGGGCGCTGACAACGTCAAATCAGGTACTCGGGGCTTGTAATCCTCAACATACGAATCAACCGAAACTGGCCTAGAGACAGGCTGAGAACCACCCACAGCAGGCTTAACAAGGTTGCTAGGTCCTGACGCAACCGGTTCAGGGGCCAAATCATCCTTAGACTTATACTTACTGAACATGAAATATGCCCCAACACCAAAAAGCACAAAAGCCAAGACAATGACGCCGATACCAATATATATATTTCGCAAATAAGATGGCTTTACCTTCTTATGCGTATGCACAGTGGAGGATTTATAAAGGTTGAAGTAATGAGAGTCGAATTCAATTTTAGACTCTTGAGACAACTTGAAGTTATTGCGCTTTTCGGGCGAATCAATACACATCTCGTATTCATGGCGAAACACACCTTTAGTGCGACCATAAGGCCGAATAAAGTTTATGTGCTTACCGCAAAGCTTCCTGACGGGCAAGCAAATCAAAGATGGATGCTGCGTGATAAGGTGGATATCCAAGCCCTGGTGCCGGTGCTTTTCAAACCGAGTCACCTTATCAACCCGAGTACGGACATCAGTGCCAAAGGTGCCCTGGGCTTCGTCGATAACGATGATCGAGCCATCAGGCAAATCATACCAAGCATCAGGGGTATCAAACTCAACCCAACGAGCCTTGAGCTTGTCAATCTTGAGCTCAGGGATACCGTGATAGTAGATGGTGCGCGGTGGCAACTCAGGATGATCAGGATCCTTATGAAGCCTCAAAAGCGGGTTATCAGGGTCAACCTGATGCTCTTCATCAAGCTCTTTGATGGTATTGAGCGTCTTGCCTGCACCTGGGAGACCGGTCCGAAGAAAAAGCATTACTTAGGCCCTCCCCAGCGGAACGTATCCACCCTTCCCGCCTTGTCGACGCCTCTGAGAATGGCCCGCGCAGCCAGCGCAGAAAAGATCACACTAAAGACAACATCAACCTGAAGCATGCCCAAAACGTTTATCCACGTGGCAGGAACAGAGCCCAGCTTAGATAGGGCAAGCGACTTCATACCATCCAATGCGGTAGAAATTCCAATGTAAGAAACAGCCGCAAATCCAAGTCCGCGAAGCAACTTCCAGCCTAGCGGAACCAAAGACAAACCGAGCATGCGAAGGAAAAGAGCAATTACCGCTGGCATTATTTAAACCCCTTGACCGACAATTTCGGCCGCTTTGCGTAAGGCGAATGCGACATTGAGGAACCCAAGGAACGTCAAGAAGTCACAAAAGCCGGAAAGGTTAAAATCAAGTTCAGTCTTAAACTGACCGAAAGGAATGCTAATGGAGGGAAGTACAGGGCAAGAAGAACTGAAAATCTTATCAGTCTTGATCAAGCTAGAAATGTCATGAACATCATCACCCTGGGCGGTGATGGGCTGGTAATCCTTACCGGCGAACTCAGAAGTCAAAGAAGCCTTTGCATCATTAACCGGACCATCCGACAAATCGCGGAACTTCAAATCTGCACAGCGCGACTGTTGTTCCTGACGAAGAATCGCGCATTGGATAACGTCACCAGTACAGGTAACAACAGCGGGACACGTCATATCACCAGAAACAAAACCCTTATCCTTATCCTCATCATCATCGCCGTCACCTTCACCACCCTGCCCGTTCCCATTGTTACCATTGCCATTACCAGTGCCAGAACCAACTTTGCCACCACCACACTCAGGACCAGTACAGGTGCTGGAGTTGGGCTTAGAAGTCCCGTTTGAATTAGTGCCACCAGAAGTAACAGTAGTAGTAGTGCCGCTAGAGCAATTACCTACACCCTTGCAAGAGGTAGTATCAGTAACAACAGTCGTATTAGTGCTGGTAGAACCATCAGCATTTTTAGTGCTGGTTTGTGTAGTGGTCGACTTTGAGGTATTAGAAGCTGACTTTGGATTCTCAACACAAACCCAAGCACCGTTAGCCGTGCCGCACTGCGTTGTGCCCGGAGTAGAATCGGTCTTTGTGGAAGTGCAAGTAAAACCACTTCCAGCAGGAATGGCAGAACAAGGATTGTCTGTTGTTTGCTTCTGAGGCTCACCATCGGTACAAGCAGTACCGGTACAATCCTTTCCATCGGGACCCTTAGAGGGATCAGTCTTATCACCAGTGATTGTTGCAGTACCGGTACAGCTATATTGACCAGCGGTAGTATTCTTACAAATAGTCACGCCACTAATCTTGGCAGCACAACCATTAATGGAAATAGTATCGCCGGGTGTGTCAGTAGCCGAGTCCCAACGAAACTTAGGAATAGCAGTGTCCTTAAGGATCGCACACTTATTATCAGGATTGCAGGTGCCCTTAACAGGATCAAGGGTGCTACCAGACGCACATGAAGAACCAGTACGAACAGCCTGAGCGACAACAGTAGTGGTGCCGCTCTTATTGTTAGTAACAGTGCAATTATATTGAGCAGCAGTAACAAAAACAGCGCCTGCATACGTGACATTCTCGTTAGAGAAATTTGCAGCAGCACAGGCACCCTCAGGGGAAGAAGAAGTAAAGCGACCGTTAGAATTAACAGTCCATAAATAATCAGCAGCAAAAACAGGCGACGAGGCAAGACAAACAAATATAAAGCTAGCGACCAGTACAAAGGAGGAAGAAACCCGCAGTAAGCCAAAACCAAATAAAGTCATCGGGCGAGATATACATTTTAATAGCCTCATATTGAACTCCGGGCAAAAAAAAGCCCGGAGGGAGGAATTCCCACCGGGCGTTACAGAGCGGGATTAGGTCCCTGCGCGCTGAGCTTTCTTAGCGGCGCCCACCAGGGCAACCAGACCCAGCATTGCAGTGGCAACGAGACCAGCAGCAACAACGCCTGCCGCAATCCACGCGAGCGAAGACGAAGTATCGAAGGTCTCACCAGCGGCGAACGTTGGACCGGCAGCAGCGGCAACAACAGCACCTGCAAACAGGGCTTTCAAAGAAACGGCAGAACGGTATTGTTTTTTCATAATTCACCTATGCAGCTAAACGGAGGGTTTTGCCCACGTAACAAACAACAAAGAAAACAAGCAGAGCGCTGGTTATCTCCATCTTTGAAGACATGGGTATTGCGGGAGAGAGTTGATCTCTCATTTCCTGAACTGTGAAAGTCTGGAGCTGACCAGAACAAACAGAGGTTCCATCAGTCTGAACTTGCCACATCCCATCACAGCCCAAAAAATTCATGGTGCTACCTTTTAATACAAATCAAAAACAGGTTGAAAAGCCGGTTAAATCAAACGCGATCAATCGTCGTCGTCATCATCATCATCATCAGGCGATTCCCAATAAGTGTCTGGATCATTCGCGCACTCGTCGCAAGCAAAACCAAACTCACCAGAGGCATCACCAGAATCGAAGGAGTTGCCACAAACCTCACACTCAACCACGTCAAACAGCCTTCGAAGAAGAAGCAGGAGAAGCAGTAGAAGCAGAAGAAAAAGCAGCAGAAAGCGGTGGAACGTTCTTACGGCGACCCTGACGAGGATCACAAGTAAACTCAAGACGGCCATCACGAACATCGACAATAACGTCGCACTCATAAGTACCGGGCTGAGGAACCTCGTTAACAGCACTGGCATAGAATGAAGTTTTCTGAGGGTACGGATCATTTGGCAAATGAACATACGCCTCAAACATACACCACGGTTTAGAGGTGCCGGATTTAGTAGAAACACCGGAGCGCTCGCGGCCAGTTACTTCAACAAGGAGTGTCATAGACATGATGGGGCCCTTTACAATGTTGGAAGTCGGGAACTAATGCCCGGCTTACGAAATGCCCAACCGGGCACGGTTAAATCAGGACGACGCCTGAAAGTTAAAAGCTCACGCTTCAAAGATTGCTGCCTGACTTGTTCAGACGACAAAGCTTGGAGAAACAGGCGCATAAGCGAATTAGTGAAAGCAGTACTATCAACGACGCCAGAGTCAAGATTAGCAACTTGATTCTCCACGGAAAAACGAAGTAGCTGATAGGCAGACTTATCCATCAGTAACCCATCCATTCAGCAAAAGACGGAGTACCCTTTTCCTTTCGTTCCTCAAACCAAACACGCTCAGGTTTAACGCCCTGCTCTTTACGAGCCTCAACAGCCGCTATTGTTTCAGCAACTTGCTGCTGGAGAACAGGACTCAGAAACGACTGCCGAGCTTGCTGTTGAAACGCGAGTTGACGGCGCTGCCCTGGTGAAAGCTGTGTGCCCTGCTGGCTTACGGTGATCATGCGGCCACCTGCAAATGATTAGGCCGCTTGTACCAGCTTGGAGGGGCAATGTTCTTGACCGGGTTAATCTCGCGCATTTCACGGATGAAGACAGTAGAAAAAGTCTTCATGTCACAGGCATTGCGTATGTTGATACCAATACGATTAAGGCGTGCCGCATGAGTCTCAAAAGATCTTTGAGAGCAAACAACTTCCTGGCCATGCATCCAAAGATGTGCATAAGAGGCTGTAACGTTCGCAGCTCTTACAGTATCAACAACTTTTTCAAGAAGTAACTGTTGCGCAATGCTAGCGGTATCCATCTTTGTCACCTTTAGGCGTTGATCAACGCTTAGAAACTCTTCATGCAGAGTAAGAAATTTGCCTTCATCAAAGAGGCCCCAAAAAGACAAGCGCTGCCGCTTTAGAAATTCATCTTTCAATTCTTGCTCAAGACGAACTACACCAACTTGTTTGCAGTAGTCATAAATCTCTTGAGCGTATTTGAATTCTGGAGAACTTTCACCAAATGTCCTTTTAACCTTAGGCAAATGGTTTTCAAGAATCTCAAAGGCCTTATCATAGGCCTTACGATACTGGAGTCGCGCACCTTTACTATTGCCGGAAGTAGTCCAATCGACGGAACGGCCATTCGAATAGAGGCGACCGATAGAGTGGCCTATGCGCTGGCTAGCAAGACCGCGAAGATAAGGAATCTCGTTACCCTCCCCGACCGAAATATTAGTGGTTAGATCGATTCGGTGAATGCAGCAGCCGTCGGCCCAAAGTTGAGAGGCGCTGGCACCCGATTCGCCTTGGCGTATCTCAAACCGCGTGCAACGGGTGAAAGAAGGAAGCCCGTACTGTGCGAGCAAATCGTTATAGACCGCGATGCACTGTGCAACAGTTTCGAAGCCCCAGAGGTTGTCATGACGATTGAGACGAGAAGGATTGCCATCTACGGTGATTTTCCTGCCGGTAACGTGAATTTTGATAGTGGAGCTGTGGCTGCCTTCATGTTTCACGGGACGATAGGAGGTGCTGAGCACTTCACCGGTCAGGGTATCGATTGCCTTAAAAGCAGTGTCCGATATGACCGGGAGGTCAAAATCGAACTCTTGCGAAACCTTGAGCCAGTCGATGAACATGGGCGTCCTTGAATACATGTATACATATTACAATGACGCCGAATGTATACGTGCATACGGGGATGCGTCAATACAAATCGCATGCATGCATCTAAGATCACGGAGAGAAGCCAATGAGCGGGAAGAAAATGCCGGTAACACTAAGACTGTCTGACACAGAACAGGAAGCCATCAGGCAAAAAGCCATAGAAATCAACAGGTTGCTGGTTAAGCAAGGAAGGCAGCCAGTCAGGGATAGCGAGCTTGCACACAAAATCCTTGAATTATCAGTGGCTTGCGTAGCTCTTACGCCCGAAGGAGAGATAGTGATTGAGAGGTAGAGGGGGGGCGCGCTGATACAGAGACCGCAGTTGGTTGCGGTAAAGTGGGGGTGTAACAGCACCCCCACCCCAAACGCCCAAAAAGCCGCGCTAGAAAATGGGACCTGCCGGGACCTGTCCTGATGCAGTGCTGCAGGTCATGGGACCGCACAGGCTACGCGCAGGGTCTGCGTAGAAAGGTTTGGTTAAACAATGCGCGAAGTGGCTTAACGGCGATTTTGGAAGGCTTGAACGCGAATAGAACCCCCGGTGATCGGCAGATCGCTGGGGGTTTTTCGTTTGACGGGAGACCGGCCCGCGGTGCGGGGTTTCGGCGCGGATGTTGATCGACCTGGCTGGAGAACGAGTAGCGCCTAATGCCCTTCGGGCAGTCGAGGTCAGATATTTAAGGTAACAGTTACCAGAATATCGACGAACGGTACATTTATAGTAACGTTACCAGTATCTTATTATTGGTAACGTTACTATAATTACTCCATGGAAAGCAATCATGGAGACGCCGAAATGATCGACCACACCGACACGCAAACCCAGCAGCTACCACTCGAAGTAAAGCGCAGCCGTGGTCGTCCAAAGACCGGCACTGCACTGACTGCTGCGCAGAAACAAAAGGCATACCGCGAGCGCAATAAAGGTAACGTTACCGATAACTCGGCAGAAATCGAAGCGCTAAAAGCAGAGATTGAAGAACTAAAAATTGCCCTGGGAAAAGAGGTAATTGCCCGAAAAAAGGCCGAAGAAAGAGCAATTTTAGTAACTCAAAAAAGTGACCAAAATTCACAAGGAAAAGAATGGATCATCGAGTTCCTGCCAGCTGGAAAACGCAAATTGATCATGACAGCCGAAAACGATAAGTTCACGACCGAGGAGAAAGCCTTGCGACGGATGAAGCACTACCAAACACAAAAGCCAGGCTTGAAAATGCGAGTGAAAGAAAGCCTCGCATAATGGACGTTATGGATAAATCCGGCGCCGGGGCTGCGCTATTGTCCCGACGCCTGATTCTGGCTGGTCGCCGCGAGTACCATAACGTCATCTGTATTATGCGAACCGTCCTATGCGGAGCTGGGGGGCTCTGGGCTGCTTTTCACCAGCGTACTGCTCTATCCGGCTTTAGAGCCTAAGCTTTGGTTGAACCTCAATAAATAGCCATCTGGATCAAGCACCAAGAAATTGAGTTGGCCATGAAGACGATCATGGTCGCGATACCAGCGCTCCTCGATGGGTTTATGCAAATGGTGACCGGCATCTTCAATTGCCGCAGCTAAAAGCGCGCTGTCAGGACACTCAATCGACAGGTTCAACCCTCTGCCAAATGGACGCTCCAGAGGACCTACACGCCAAGGCGACTCATCCGGGTAGTCTTCCTCAAGCATCAATTGACTACCGTAATAAGAAAGAAATGCGAACTTGTCTTCTGGTCTGTCGTACTCAATTTTGAACCCCAGAATATGGCAGTAAAACCGCAAACTCTGTTGCAGATCAGAGACGATCAGCTCGGGAATCAGCGCATTCATTTTCAGCATGACATGCTCCTGTTGATTTCAAAGGTATACATCGATGTTAAATCTATTTAATAGAAAACAATAACATAAGAGAAATTATGCGTACCGTCCTATGCGAAGCTGGGAGGCTCTGTGGTCAGATTTGAAGGAAGCCAGAGGCCTCATTGGCCGACAGCTGTTTCTTCAGGATCCCACCAGGCGTAACCCTCATCGGTATCGCTTTCGATAGTTTTGGGATCTTTCGCCGCAAGCTCAGCTAGATCTTGGCTACCTTGCCGGAGCATCTGGAGAAGCTGGCGATACTGTTTAACCTCCGCGCGTAAACGTGCCAACTCTGTAGATTGCTTATCCGTTATTTGGTCCAGTCTAAGCATGAGCCGAGCAGCCTCTAGAAATGCCTTAGAACCCGTTTGAGCACCGGTAATTTCTTTTAAGGTCTGCACCAGGTCCTCAGGTACGTCTTGAATCTTGACCAGCATAGCAACCTCCAAACTCAATTGTTCTTAGTTGAAAGGTACCATATTTGGCGAGTTACACAGATAAAAAGCATGGCCCCAGTCAATTATTGATGGTTTTGGAACCAAAATAATAAATATGCACCTTGGAGAGCGAGGTAAAGGGTAGGACGAGTAGGCCCAGAGCTATGCGCATGAGCTACCCTACCCTCAACATATGAACAAATAGAATAACTAAACTAAATGACTATTTAGTTGAGTTATTACGTTGTCTTAACACTCTCCCAAGTGATGGATACTGCCCGCCGCTAGCGTAGGCTGGTGAAACATTCATGCTACCTTTCATAGCTATTGATCGCCCTGCAGATGCTACAAATCGGCGACTATTTCGACCCTTACCTCATGGGTGGTCCCTACTACGATAAACCCCTGCCCCCTTATTGGCTGATTACCGCAATAGCGTGGCTAACCGGCGGTGGTCTTGGGCCTTGGTCATTGCGTTTGTCCTCAGTGTTCTACTTCATCTTTTGGGCTCGAGTAGCCACGGCCGACATCCTGACAGTCGGTGAAACAGTCAAACTTGAAGCTGCCAAGCGCGCTCCCTTGAAAGAGCGGCGAATGGTAACGTTCAGAAATCGGATGCTTGCGTTGTATCTACCAGAGGGGTTACTTGGTCAGCATGCGTTTTAATGTGTTATCACGCACGTAATAATGATGGAATAACCCGGCCGCTACGTGCAGACCAATCAACCAATACCCGGCATTTCCGACAAGCTCATGCCAGCTTTTCATTTGTTTAGCCAGTGCAGGGTCGATAGCGATGGGGGCCGGGATAAAAAAGTCGAAGTAAGGCACCGGTTTTCCTCCTGCAGCCAGCATCAACCATCCCAGAACCGGCGTGACAATCATGAGCAAATAAAGCGTCAGATGCATAACGTGCGACAGTCCTGTCTGCCAGCTTGGCGGAGTTGGGGAGATGGCCGGCGTTGTGTATATCAGCCTGCCCAGCAGCCGGACCCAGACCAGGACAAATATCGACATCCCGAACAGAGTGTGCACGCCCAGTGCTGCGCTGCGCAGGTAGCTTCCACGCGGCGCCAGGCCTTTGAGTTCGATGCAGCCATAGACACCGATGAATAGCACCAGCATCAGCCAGTGCAGGCAGATAGAGAGTTTGGCGTAGCGGTACGGCGATGACGTCATGGTTGAGGCTCTTGTCAGTGGGAATGACGCCGCGATCATCTTCACGGACGTTACTGAACTCTGCCGTAACTGTCTTAAGACATTCTTAAGACTACGAGTTCGAGTGTTTTCCAGCTTCAGACTCCGTTAAGAATTGGCGTCGATACTGCCTCCACTCTAACGGGGAGGAGCCTCGCCCATGCATCGTCTGGACTGGAAAACTGGTTTACCGCTCAATTTTGGCAACACGGGTACGCCGCCCATGGCGCTCAATCGTGCGCTCCCTCAAGAACCACTACGTGGCGAATTCGAGGCCTTTATCCAGCATCGTTTTCGCAAAGCCTATAACGCCAGCGTGCATCAGTTCATGCCAGAGCTATTTGGGCTCAGCGATGGTTCAGGCACGCTTTGCGCGGTTGCAGGCGTTCGCGCTGCGGCGTCAGGTTCATTGTTTCTGGAACGCTACCTTGATGAGCCCATCGAGCGAATTGTCGAGGCGACCGCAGGCACCCCGGTGGGCCGCCAAAGTATTGTCGAGGTTGGAAATCTGGCGGCAAGCAGCATGGGCAGCGCGCGATTGAGCATTATCACCATCACCTGGCTTTTGGCGAAGGGCGGGTTGGAATGGGTTGCTTTTACGGGTAACGCGGGGCTGGTCAACAGTTTCACTCGATTAGGCCTTCGCCCCGTCACCTTATGTCCGGCCGACCCTCTGCGGCTGGGTGAAGACCGCTACACCTGGGGTACTTACTACGACACCCAGCCTAGCGTACATGTAGGCGATATTCGCTCGGGCTTCCTGCACCTGAGCAACACAGGGTTATTTGAACGCTTCGGTTTAACAGTCGAACTGGAGCAATCGTGCCATGTTGCCTGAGCTTGAAGCGTTTAGTCAGCGGTTGGCAACCATGGCCAGCGAACATCCGGATGTTTGTGCATTGTGGGGAGATGGGCCAGGACTTACTTATGCAGAGCTGGATTCAGAAATTCGGGTACGACAGCGGTGGCTCAGGGATGCCCATGCCGGTGTGATTGCGCTTGCGTTAAAAAATGGACCCAGAGCGCTTATCTGGGATCTGGCGGTCCTGTTTGAAGGCCTGGCTTGCATGGCTCTACCACCTTTCTTCAGCACTTCTCAGCGGCGCTATTGCCTTGAGCAGAGCCAGGCCGATGTGGTGATTGCAGAGCCTGATGATGACTTTGAAGAAGATGGTTTTTATCGCGACTCGATATTCTGGTTGCGCAAAACCAAGCAAACCAGCCCCCTTCCTGCGGGCACAGCAAAGCTCACCTTCACATCCGGCACCACCGGCACACCAAAAGGTGTTTGCCTGAGTGCCGACAGCGTTTTAACCGTGGCGAGAGAGCTTTATCGGGCCAGTATCGCTAAAAACCCACGTCACCACCTGTCACTCCTGCCCCTGTCGATCTTGCTGGAAAATATTGGTTGTTATGCGGCGCTGTATGCAGGAGCGACCCTGAGTGTGCCCAGTCAGAATGCACTAGGCATTCAAGGTGCAAGCGGTGTGGACATGCCACGTCTGCTCAACGTCCTGAATAGCCGACGCCCCGACAGCATGATTTTGGTCCCACAGTTGTTACTTATGCTGGTTACAGCATGCGAGGTCGGAGCATTCGACCCTCGGGCATTGAGCTTCGTCGCTGTGGGTGGCGCCAAGGTCAGCCTGGAATTATTGCTGCGGGCCGAAGCAGCCGGTATCCCGGTCTACGAAGGTTACGGCCTATCCGAGTGCGCCTCGGTCGTTACATTGAATCGACCTGAAGCGAATCGTCCTGGCAGCGTAGGCAAACCGCTACCCCACCTGCAGGTCGCGCTGGCAGACGATGGCGAGGTGCTGATCAGCGGTGCACCTATGCTGGGTTATCTGGGCGACGACAAGCCCTTGCCCAAGTGGTGGCCGACGGGAGACCTGGGCGAGTTCGACGCTCAGGGCTACCTCTACCTCCAAGGTCGCAAAAAACACCAATTCGTGACCAGCTTCGGTCGCAACGTCAATCCCGAGTGGGTCGAGGCTGAGCTGACTCAGCGCGGAAATATCGGCCAGGCATTTGTCTACGGCGAAGCGATGGCTCACAACCATGCCTTGCTCTGGCCCCTTCACGCCGAAACGACGGATCTGCAAATCACACAAGCTGTTACCCAAGCAAATGAAGCCCTGCCCGACTACGCCCGAGTCCATGGCTGGACTCGTCTTGAGCACCCTTTCACCACTACCAACGGTATGGCTACAGCGAATGGTCGTCTGCGTCGCGAAGTCATCCTGACGCAATACCGCCATCACTTTGCTGATCCACTTCAAACCGAGGATGTTCCGTCATGAGTTTTTTTCAGACATTGCAAGACGCCACGCGTACCGAGCGCGAGACATTGTTTAATTTGCCAATCATTCACCACGCTCTGTTCGGCAATGTCAGTCTGGATAGCTATCGAGCGTTCCTGACTCAGGCCTACTACCACGTACGTCATACAGTACCGTTGATGATGGCGTGTGGTGCTCGCTTGCCTATACGGCTGGAATGGCTGCGTGGTGCAGTATGTGAATACATCGAGGATGAGTATGGACACGAGCAATGGGTGCTCAATGATCTGCGCGCATGCGGCGGCGATGCCGAAGCGGTCCGTAACGGGGAACCAGAATTACCCATTGATCTGATGGTCTCCTACCTCTATGACCTGGTTGCCCGAGGCAACCCGGTGGGGCTGTTCGGTATGGTCAATGTATTGGAGGGCACCAGTATTGCGCTAGCCACCCATGCTGCCAGCAGCATTCAGCAGCGTCTTGGTCTTCCTGCCAGTGCATTCAGCTATTTAAGTTCCCACGGCAGCCTCGACGTGGGTCACATGGAAACTTACCGCAGGTTGATGGACCGCTTGGAAGACCTGGACGATCAGGCAGCGGTGATCCGAGCCTCCAAAGTAGTCTACGAACTGTACGCCGAGATGTTTCGGCGGTTACCGGGAGTTACCACCGAGTCGCCCCAGGAGTTAGCACATGCGTCTCGCTGAGGCTCGTGTCGTCTTGACCGGCGCCAGTGGAGGGATCGGCATGGCGATCGCCGAAGCCTTGTGCAGCCATGGTGCCGAGGTTCTGGCTGTCTCTCGGCATCAGGAACCCCTTTCATCATTGCAGATGAAGTATCCGTATCTGCTGCAGTGGGTAAAAGCGGACCTGACAACCCACGAGGGTCGCCAGCATGTGCTGATGACGGCGCAAGCCAAACAGGGCATCAATATGCTGATCAACGCAGCGGGCACCAATCATTTCGCCATGCTCGAGCAATTGCCCGACCGTGAAATCGACTCCATGCTCAGCATCAATTTGCACGCGCCTATTCAGTTGACTGCCATCATGCTGCCTATGTTGCGGCAGGTAACCAGCGCTATGGTGGTCAATGTCGGCTCTACCTATGGGTCGATAGGTTATGCAGGGTATGCGACCTACTGCGCCAGTAAATTCGCACTGCGTGGGTTTTCCGAAGCGTTACGTCGTGAGTTGGCAGATACCCGGGTCGGCGTGCTCTATGTCGCACCACGCGCCACGAAGACTTCGATGAACAGCCCTGCGGCACGAGCACTCAACACGGCGTTGAAAAGCAGTGAGGATGATCCGCAGCAGGTTGCGGCTGCCGTCATTCATGCCATTGCCAGCAATCAGCGAGAGCTCTACCTGGGTTGGCCCGAACGTTTTTTTGTGCGTCTCAACAGCCTGCTGCCGATGGTGGTTGATCGAGGCTTACGCAAGCACCTGCCGCTGATCCGTCGGTTGAGCAATACCCCTTTTGAAGAGAAACCCAAGCCATGAGCAAAATGCTGTTCGCGTTGCTGTGTATGGTTAGTACACACTTGTGGGCGCTGGACGTACCCGACCAGCAGCGGCTGGTGTCCATTCAGCAAGAATGGGCGCGGATCCAGTATCAATTACCGGCGGAGAAACGGGTCGAATCCTTTGAGAAACTGGCGCTCCAGGCGGCAGCATTTACCCAGGAGCGGCCCACTGCGGCCGAAGCCTGGATATGGTCAGGGATCGTCAACAGTAGCCTGGCCGGTGCTCAAGGCGGGCTTGGCGCATTGAGCAAAGTCAAACAGGCCAAGACCGATCTGGAGAAAGCCATTTCACTGGATCCCACCGCCTTGCAGGGCTCTGCATACGCGAGCCTTGCAGCACTCTATGATCGAGTGCCAGGGTGGCCCATCGGGTTTGGCGATGCCGACAAGGCGCAGCCGCTGCTTGAGGAGGCGCTCAAAATCAACCCGAATGGTATAGACCCGCTGTATTTCTGTGGCGACCACTTGTTTCGTCAGGGGCACTATGCTCAAGCCAAGGAGGCATTGGAAAAAGCGTTGCTAGCACCGCCCAGACCAGGCCGTGAACTGGCTGACGCAGGTCGCCGCAAGGATATCCAGCTACTGCTGGTGGACGTTAATAAGAAACTTAAATGATGGGGTGCCCATGCGTTTGCTGTTGATAGAGGATGATTTCGCACTGGGCGAAGGCATTCATCAAGCATTGAGCCGCGAGGGGTATACCGTCGACTGGTTGAAAGATGGAACAAGTGCTTTACACGCTCTCTTGAGCGAGGTTTTCGATCTGGCCATTCTCGACCTCGGGCTGCCCAAGCTGGACGGTCTGGTAGTTCTACGTCGGCTGCGCGATAGTGGATCCTCACTCCCGGTACTGGTACTCACCGCCCGGGATGCCACCGAGGATCGCATTGCCGGTCTGGACCATGGCGCTGACGATTACCTGATCAAGCCTTTCGATGTGTCAGAACTCAAGGCGCGCCTGCGAGCGTTACTGCGCCGCAGCGCTGGCCGAGCGCGGATCTTGATCGAACATGCTGATATCAGCCTTGATCCCGCTACACAGCAAGTCACCTACCACAACGCCTCCGTTGCACTGACGCCCAAAGAGTACCAGTTACTCTATGAATTGCTGTCTCCACCGGGCCGGGTCATGACCCGGGAACGCCTGATTCGGCTCTTGTATGGCTGGAACGAGGAGGCAGAAAGCAACACCCTCGAAGTTCACATTCATAATCTGCGTAAAAAGTTCTCCAGTGATTTGATTCGCACGATTCGGGGAGTGGGTTATCTGGTGGAGGATCGTGTTTGAATTCGATACGCCAGCGCACGCTGACGCTCATCCTGGGCCTTGTAATCCTTGGGCTTTTGATCTTGACGTTAGTTAATGTGCACGACAGTAATCACGAAATTGCCGAAGTCTATGACGCGCAACTTGCGCAAAACGCAAGGCTCTTGCTGGGTGTGATGCGCATGCCGCTCGCCCGCGAAGAGCATGCACAACTGTATCAAGCATTCAACGAGGCGCTGGGGCAAGCAGAACCGCGAGTCGACGGCCATCCTTACGAAAGCAAGATTGCGTTTCAAGTATGGGACCTGCAAGGCAATCTGCTGGTGCACACCTCAAGCGCCCCTCGACTCACCGAAGCGCCCCAAGACACAGGCTTCAGTAATATCATCGACCTGGGTAAACATCAGTGGCGCGCATTCGTACTCAAAGACATGGGACACGGCCTGCTCATCTGGGTTGGAGAGCGCGACGACGTGCGCTCGGACTTGGTCAACCGGATCGTGCGTCACACTGTACAGCCCAATCTGATCGGCAGCCTGTTGCTGATGGGGGCCATCTGGCTAGCCATCGGTTGGGGGCTCAGGCCCCTCGCAGTGATGGCAGACACCCTGCGCGGTCGTCACCCTGGCTCACTTGAACCGTTGCAGTTGGCCCCGCTGCCCAGTGAGCTGGAGCCCATGCAGGCGGCATTGAATCGGTTGCTTGGACAAATCCAGGAAATAATGAGCCGTGAGCGGCGCTTCATTGCTGACGCGGCCCATGAAATGCGCACACCGCTGGCAGTCCTCAGGGTGCATGCGCAAAACGTGCTGGAGGCGCGCAACGACGAGCAACGGCGTGAATCGCTGGGTTACTTGTTGGTCGGTGTAGACCGCACCACCCGCCTGGTCAACCAACTTCTCACCATCGCCCGCCTGGAACCCAATGCCGGTGGAGTAAAGAAGACCACTGGGGATCTGGTCGAATTCATTCGTACAAGCCTGGTTCAAATGACGCCTTGGGTGCTGAGTAAGGAACTGGAGCTGGCCTTTGAATGCAACGAGCGATCCTGCCAGGTCGAAAGTGATTTTCACGCGATTGAGATTGCCCTGCAAAACCTGCTGACCAATGCTGCCAATTTCTCTCCAAAAGGGGGGCAGGTTAGCGTAGACCTGACTTTTGGCAGCGATCGCTTCCTGCTCATCGTTGCCGACCAGGGCCCAGGCATCGATGAGGCTGAACGCAATCGGTTGTTCGAACGTTTCTACAGCCGGGGTAATGATCAAGGCGTGGGGTTAGGATTAACAATCGTGCAGACGGTTGCAACGCGTCTGGGCGGAGAAATTCGACTTGAGAATGCTTCGCCGCAAGGTTTGAAGGCGACTCTGGAAGTGCCGTTCGGTTAAACATTTTGTAGGGCGTGCCAATAAAAACATGGCCGTTTCGTCCAGGCAGCAACTTACAGGGCTATTGTCCATGCGGGTTACAACACCGAATCAATTCGTTCTCGCAAAGAATATCTGGGATGTATTCGTCATCTTTCTCAGGCTCGGGTTGACTTCATTTGGCGGTCCGGTCGCTCACTTAGGGTATTTTCGAACAGAGTTTGTGACTCGCAAGCAGTGGTTGTCTGAGGCGGCATACGCTGATCTCGTCGCGCTGTGCCAGTTCCTTCCTGGTCCAACAAGCAGCCAGGTGGGGATGGCAATAGGCATACATCGAACCGGATTCCCGGGAGCTGTGGCAGCGTGGTTAGGCTTTACACTCCCATCGGCTGTAATCCTTACCGCTTTCGCCGTAGGTGTTGCCCATTACAGTGATCCAGCGCTCTCCAGCGTTTTGCACGGCTTGAAAGTTGCGGCGGTCGCTGTGGTAGCTCAAGCAGTCTGGGGGATGGGGCGCAACCTTTGTCGGGGGCCATTGCGTCTATTCATCATGATTGCAGCGACGACCGTCGCGTTGATGTTCCCGACCATTTGGTGGCAACTGGGCGTTATTGTTGCCGCGGGATTGTCCGGCTTTTTGCTGATCGCTGCACCAGTGCGGACCGAAAAAGAAGAATTACCTGACCGAACAGTTCACGGCTTGGGGTTGCTCTGGCTCGTTTTGTTTTTGATCCTGCTCATCGTTTTACCTTTACTGAGCCAGTGGACAAGCAGCCGGACACTCAGCCTTATCGACGTTTTTTACCGTGCAGGTGCATTGGTTTTCGGGGGTGGCCACGTCATCCTCCCACTGCTGCAGTCCGAGCTCGTGCCGTCGGGGATGATTGACAGCAACGCGTTCCTTGCGGGATACGCAGCAGCACAAGCGGTGCCTGGACCATTGTTCTCCTTCGCGGCTTTTCTCGGCGCGTCAATGAGTGGTGCCCACACAGCCTGGATAAGCGCTTTTATATGTCTGGTTGCCGTTTTCGCCCCGTCGTTTCTGTTGCTGGCAGGCATTTTGCCGTTCTGGGGCCGGCTCAAGGGCAAGTACCCGATCCGGTCAGCTTTATCGGGGGTTAACGCTGCGGTAGTGGGACTGCTTCTGGCAACCTTGTACAACCCGGTCTGGACAAGCAGTGTCATCAGCATTTCCGATTTTTTCCTGGTGGTGACGGCATTCCTGACTTTGACTGTGTTTAACGCTCCTCCTTGGTTGGTGGTCTTAGGTACGGGGGTCGCTGGATTAACGTTGCATGTTATTAACTAGTAGGTCTGATGTTCATTTCCACGCCAGATTTACCGCTGGATTCCACGGTAAATCTGGACCCGGGAAATGGCAATAAACCTCAATGGATACGAGGTTTCGCTAATGAACAGAGACCTCCACCCCGTGTAACGCCATCAGCGCATCCACACAGGGTTGATGAGCAGCTACCCACTGTCGAGCGATTGCATGCTGCTCCCAGTCACCAAAAGCGAACGCAGTCGCACGACTAACCGTAGCCATTTTTCTGGAAGGAAGAGTAACAATTCGAAATATAGAGCAGAGCAAAGGCAGTCAAAAAGGAATAACAAACCGCCTGCTGTTGAGCTATTTATTGGCCGCTAACCCGCTTGTCCGGCACACCTCGTTAAATCCTTTGCTATCCTCCACGCCATTGCCAAAACCCACGTCCCCCTATTGTTGCGATCCGTGCTGTGTAACCCGTCGTTAGGTCGGTACCCCGTCGAGCCTGCCAAGGACATCTGTATGGACCGCAGAGAAAAACTTCTATCTGGCCTGAGCCTGAGTCACAAGACCGGCGCTGAAATCGGCGCCTTGTGCAGGCCGTTCATCACGCGACCCGAGCATCAGGTGTTCTACGTTGACCACGCCAGCACTCAAACCCTTCAAGAGAAGTATCGCCACGATCCTGGCGTTATCGTCGAGGAAATAGTCGATGTCGATGCTGTCTGGGGTGAACAGACACTGGCCCAGGCGCTGGGCCGCAAAGTCGACTATGTCGTTGCATCCCACGTTATCGAACACGTACCTGACTTGATTACATGGCTTGAGGAACTGGGTTCGATCTTGAACGACAACGGTGAGATTCGCCTGATCATTCCCGACAAGCGCTTTACGTTTGATTACCTTCGAGCGACCACCCGCCTATCGGATGTCGTGTACGCCAACGTGGTGAAAGCCCGTTTCCCCCAGGCGCACACGGTTCTGGATTATGTGCTCAACGTCGTGAAACTGGACGGCAGCCAGGCGTGGCGTGGCTCGGTAGAGCCTGCGCGGCTGGAAAAGCACCACACATTGAGCGACGCCCGTGGCATTGCAAGGCAAATACTGGATTCGGGCGCTTATCATGACGTCCACTGCTGGGTGTTCACGCCACGGTCATTGGCATTGCTGTTTGTCGAGTTGCTGGATCACGGGTTGCTCACCTTTGAATGTGTCAACTTCCATGATACGGCCTATGGCACCAATGAGTTTTTCCTGGGGCTGAAACACACGTCGAATCTCTCCAGGGCGCGGGATAGCTGGTTGGCGGTTGCAGCGGCGGCGAAAGCCATCAAAACCGAGCCGAGTAGCCACTAGTTGATACACCATCAGCTTCGATGATGTCTTGTATCGACCACCTCCATTTCCGAGGCTCCCCAGCGCTTGCCTAGAATGGCGACCAGAACCTGTTCAAAGCGAACGTTCGGAGCC
>Ga0105856_1000235_pt1 | contig 29336 bp, 21 predicted proteins | sample OrgsoiDNA_201060_FD_89681 | JGI IMG/M metagenome (GOLD analysis project Ga0105856, IMG submission 89681) | Permafrost soil microbial communities from the Arctic, to analyse light accelerated degradation of dissolved organic matter (DOM) -... | ecosystem: Environmental > Terrestrial > Soil >...
CAGCCTACAGCCAGGGCATCTGGCATTGCGCCGGGCATTTCCAGCGCGCTTAACGCCCTGTCCGGTAGTCTCAGGTCTGCAGACGAGTTTCATCCGCAAACCAGTAACCAGACGTTCCGATTTGCGGTGACGGATTACACTGCGGCCGTTTTTTTCCCCGCCTTAATCACCGAACTCCAGCGTGCCGCGCCCGGCATCTCGGTGAGAACTGTTTATTCAACGGCCTACGACTCCTTTGAAGATCTTAGTTCTGGAAAAGTCGATTTTGCCGTGGGGTTCCAAACGCCTGGAGCAATGCAGCAGAGAAATATTGATGTCATTGAGTGTTTCAGGGATGACTATGTTGTGGCGGTGAGTAGCCGTCACCCTCGCATACAGAACGGACTAACACTGGAAGAATTTCTCGCGGAGGGACACGTCGTGGTTAATCCGTGGAATGAAACGCGCGGGGTTGTTGATCGCGAACTCGCTAAAATGAATATTCACCGACGAACAGTGGTAGAGCTTCCAAGCTTATTGTCAGCCCCCGCCATCGTCGCAAGTTCAGAACTGATTATTACTCTGCCTGAAAGGGCAATTACCACTCTGTTTACATCCGAGGCACTTACCTGCTTCCCTGTTCCGTTTACTGTCCCTCCCTATATACTGAACGTATATTTTCATAGTGGGCGCTGCACCGCATCGGGCCAGGAATGGATGAAAAATAGGATTTATGAAGTCGTGAGTTTACCGAATAAAAAGTAATTTCCCGCGAGTCTTTGCCTCGCGGCTGATGATTTTTTGACCGAAAAGTGTTGCGCTGATGGCAGTGACTTCCGCCTGTCTCATGGAGCCGAAGATCAAGAAGACATTCAGACTCAGGCTGTTTTTTCTGGCCATTGGATAGGTGGCTCGCCATTCATTCTCGGGGCTGAAAAGAGTTCACCCTGAAAATGAAGAATGCCCGCTGCCTCCAGCCACATCCATTCCTCCACCTGACTCACCCCGGTAGCAATGACCGATATTTTTAGAGAAATACAAAAACTTATGATGGACTGCACGATAGCTTGCTTTGCCCCGCTTTTGTGCACGTCGTAAATAATATTACGATCAATCATTAACTTATCGGGTTGAATCTGGGTTAACAGTAAAAGCCCCGCCGACCCCGCCCCAAAGTCATCAATTGCCAGTTTCATCCCAGCAGATTTAAGTTGTTTTATGGCGGCAGCAAACTCCTTTTCACGGGTGATCGCGCCATTCTCGGTGATAGCCACAATAACCTGCTCTGGAACCAGGCCATTATTGATAATTTCTTGCAGGAGAAAATCTACCGCGTCTGGCACCAATACTAGCGTCATCGGCAGCAATTTGATGACCAGAGGCGTCTCTTCTATTCCCATTCTGGCGGCCAAAGAAAAGGCGAGTTTTTTTGATTTTAGATCGGCCTGATAGATGGTCATTCTGGACAACTGAGAGTAATACCGCATCGCTGGCCCGCCATCAGCGCTGCGCAGAGAGGCTTCAAAGGACACAATTTTTCGGCTGAGCGGATCAATTATTGGCTGAAAAGCGAAGTTATACTCGCGAGTATCAGAACCTGTGTTATGCCATTCAGGCTTTTCGGAGGGGTCAGAGAGGAAAGTCCACGCCGAGGAGGGAGGAATATCAAAGTAATTTTTGTTCTCCCGTGCTTGCACAAAGCTATAAAGAAATTGCAGTGCTCTATCATCATAGTCCCGTTGAAATTTGGACGTGCCTCTGTCGAGAATGGCCTGAATAACGGTGTCATCGTGCAGCTCTCTGAGGTCAAATATCTCCATCCCTACTCGACCAAAACGTCGTTCCGGCGCGAAATCTCGCATTAACTCAACCACGTTATGATGACGGTTATCCTGACTGATGACCTTAAAAAGTGAGTCCACGGCCAATTCAGGACCTTCTAGCAGTTGAATAAAATGCGTGCCATCAAACAACAAAATACCGGTGATTTCTGACAGAGAATTTTTAATATTTGCCAAAGAAATGAAAGAATTCAATGAGGAAAGATGGAGTTGGTCACTCATGTGACTGCGATAGATAAGAGTTAGTAACATATATTACCCCAATAAATTCTGTTGAATGAGTCACCTTAGCAGAGTTGTTGTTTTTTAAAGTTAAAATAATGACATTTTTTAGCCAAGATCAAAATAAGAACGAAAAGCAAGAGGGAAAATAAAGGAGCGCACTCTCGACTCCGGCCAAAAAAAGGGGCGGCAGAGTTTTCTATTTACCTATAACTCATTGAATTCCATAACCTCCATAAAATTAATCATACAATGATATTTCCCCCATAAAATTAAAAACCCGTAATGTAGAGGAATACTTATTTATTTACGATTCACGGCCATTTTCATGCGACTTTTAAGAACTGAGCTAGAATCATTAATATGAGTTAAATAATAATCACCTATTAAACCAGCATAGTAACACTTTAGAGTGAGAATTATCATTGGGTTATAGATTACTTTCCCCGTCCCCACCCAGCGATAAATTAATTTGCCTTTACTTTTTTTCATAAAATAAACTTGTGTTTACGCAGAGTTTTTACACTCGATTGAAAAATCACGAGCCTACAACCCGGTTAAAAATGCAGAAAGAGAGACTCTGCGGAGACGCGTTATGAGGATCTTTAGCTCTTTTTGGCAGGGCGGTTTCGAAGGTGCCGACCATATTACGCGTTTAGGCGATGCGGTCTCCATGAACGACGCGACCGGGCATTACGATCGTGCACTGGAAGATTATCAGGCGTTAAAAGCGTTTAATATTTCAGCCGTTCGTGAAAGCGTCGGCTGGCGTTTAGTGGAAAGCAGAGAAGGATATGATTTTTCAAGTGTTGCCGCAAAAATGCTGGCAGCAAAAGAGATGGATATTCAAATCAGTTGGACAATATGCCATTACGGTTGGCCAGTCGATATCGATGTTTTTTCTGAAGACTTTATTTCCCGATTCGCACGATTATGCGGTGCTCTGGCTTTATTTCTGCAACCTTATTATGACTATCCCCCCGTATATTCACCGATTAATGAAATATCTTTTACCAGTTGGGGGTTGTCGGTAGGCATGTTTCCCTGTTCTGCCGAACCTTGCGAATTAACCGGTTTGCACAGCAAACGCCAATTGGTAAAAGCCACCCTTGCCGCCTGTGATGCCATTTGGGCTGCCGACCCGCGAGCCAGAATCTTACATTGCGACCCGATCATTTTTATGGTGCCACCCGATGACAGCCCAGAGTGGCTCGATAGGGTTACCCACTGGCGGGCGGCACAATTTCAATCCTGGGACATGCTGTCAGGCGCTATCGAGCCGGAGCTCGGCGGCGCGCCCCGGTATCTCGACCTGATTGGTGCCAATTATTATCACGACAACCAATGGGAAAGTGGAAGTAACCAGCGCCTGTGGTGGCACCTTGGCGACCCTCGCCGCCGAAGATTGCATGACATGTTACAGGAGCTTTACCTGCGTTATAAGCGCCCCATTTTGCTCGCTGAAACCAGCCATGTCGGCAGCGGACGAGGCGCCTGGATTATACAGATTGCCTCCGAGATCGCTCAGGCACAGTTAGCCGGTGTGGAGATTTTGGGGATTTGTCTTTATCCCATCATCGACAGGCCGGATTGGGAAAATCCCGCTATCTGGAACCGCGGCGGATTATGGGATCTTGACCGCTATGGCCTTGATCCCCATACACGAATACTCGATACCGTTTATGCCACTGCCCTTTTACGGGCTCAGCATATGCTGGTTCTTTTCCAACGGCTGTTGGGCGCGTCATTACGCGCTGGAAGGAATACTTTTGACATGAAAGAAATTATTGTTTTTAGCCACTTGAGATGGGAATTCGTTTTCCAACGCCCACAACATTTGATGACTCGCCTGGCAAAGCATTATCAAATATTTTTTATCGAAGAGCAGATTTACACCACTGATATACCGAAACTTCATCTCTCTTATCCCGCACCCAATATTACTGTCGTGCAACCCCATACGCCTTCGCACTCTGCCGGTTTTCACGACGAGCAGCTTGCTTATATGGAACCCCTGCTTGCTGAGTTATTGGAGAATGACACCTCGCCTATCGCCTGGTTCTACACGCCGATGGCGCTGCCCCTGCTCGCGGCAATTAATCCCTCGCTGATTATTTATGACTGTATGGATGAGCTGTCTGCCTTTGAACATGCGCCAAGACAACTGTTGCAGAGGGAATCCGCCTTATTAGCCCGCGCCAATATGGTCTTTACCGGCGGCCCCAGTCTCTACGCTGCGAAAGCGGACAGGCATCATAATGTTCACTGTTTCCCAAGCAGTGTTGATGCCATCCATTTTGAGCAGGCACTCGACAGAACCAATCACCACCCATTGCAAGACGCAATCCCTCATCCTCGGCTGGGATACTACGGCGTGATTGACGAACGCATGGATCTGCCCCTGCTCAGCGCGTTAGCCGATGCTCACCCTGACTGGCAGCTTATTATGGTCGGGCCGGTGGTCAAAATAGACCCGGCGACGCTGCCAATACGAAACAATATTCACTATTTCGGCATGCAGCCTTACCAGGCGTTACCACAATTCCTCGCCGGCTGGGACCTGTGCCTGATGCCTTTTGCGATGAATGCCTCGACCCGCTTTATTAGCCCGACCAAGGTGCTGGAATATATGGCGGCACAATTACCTATCGTCAGTACAGCCATTACTGACGTGGTAAAACCTTATGGTCACGTGGTGACCATCGCACAGGATAAAGAGAGCTTTATTACGGGTTGTGAAAAGGCTTTTGCCATGCTTCCCACAGCACAAAATCGCCTGCGAGAAGAGATGAAAACCATCGTGGATTCAACATCATGGGATAATACGGCGCAGGCGATGTTCAGTCTGATAGAAAGTGAGTTGTTGCTTTTACAGCAAGAAAGAAGAACGTTACCGTCAGCGGCCAATGCCGACTTTGCCTCACCAGAGAAACATCCCCTGCGCTTAACCGTTTTGCACGGGGCGCATATCGAGCCGGTACAGTGCTTAATTTTGGGGGCCGGGCCGACAGGGTTGAGTGCGGCCTATCATTATGGTGCCGACGCCGTTTTACTGGAGCGAAATGCATCGGTTGGTGGCTTGTGTCGTTCCGTTGTTGATAAAGGTTTCACCTTTGATTACGCGGGCCATATTATGTTTTCAAATGACCCCTACGTGCTTGAATTATATAATTTACTCTTGGGCGACAACCTTCACTGGCAGGAGCGAGAAGCCTGGGTGTATACCGAAGGGATTTTTACGCGCTATCCCTTCCAGGGCGCACTCTACGGCCTACCTACGGATATCATCAAAGAATGCATTCTAGGCGCCATAGAAGCCCGTTATGGCGTGAGCAATAATGTCCATGAACGCATAAAGGGCGACAGGCCCCTTGTGGATTGTTGTGCGGACGGTGTGGCTCCTGAAGGCGGACAGACTAGCCAGGTGAAGAGAGCCGGTGATAAAGAGAGTTTTGAAGCCTTTATTTATGCGACATGGGGTGCAGGCATCGCTAAGTATTTTGCCATTCCCTACAATAAAAAACTTTGGAAAGTCCCCCTTTCTCAGATGGAAACATCATGGCTTGGCGGCCGGGTTCCCCTTCCTGATCTTGGGCAAATTATTGCCGGCGCCATTGAACCCGTGGGTAAGCCCATGGGACCCAATGCCCGCTTTGGTTACCCGCTCAGTGGCGGTTTCCAGGCGTTGATGACTGGATTTTTACCGCTTATCGACGGTCTCGTTGAAACCAAAGCGGAGATCACTCAGTTGTTTCCTCATCAACATATCGCCGTGCTTGCCGATGGCAGACAATACCGCTATGACCAGATGATTAGCACTATGCCGCTCCCAGAACTTATCCGATTAATTAGAGGGGAAGCTCCAGAAAAAGTCAGGGCCGCTGCGGAAAGCCTGCAACATGTTTCAGTCCGATGCGTCAATCTTGGGATAAATCGAGCCGATATCACCGACAAGCACTGGATCTATTTTGCAGGCAACACCCTGTTCCACCGGGTGTTTGTTCAGGGTAACGCCAGTCCGTTGTGCAGCCCCCCGAATAGCTGTGGGCTGACCTGTGAAATCACTTATTCTGACGCACATCCTCTCCCGCTAGAGGGGCAAGAACTGATCGACCGGTGTATCCGCGAATGTATCGAAGTCGGCCTTTTTACTGCTGAGGATAATGTTGTCGCTGCCAATCAAATCGACATTCCTTACGCGTATGTCATTTATGATCACCCTCGTAAAAGTAACGTTGAAATTGTTCGCAACTGGTTGCTACTGCAGGATATTACCCTGGCAGGACGCTACAGTGAGTGGGAATATTACAATTCTGACCACGCCTTTATTGCTGGGAAAAACGCGGCGGAAAAAGTGAAAAATCGCACACGCCTGCGTTCTGGTTCAGACATGTAATCAACCAGAATTAGGGGGTATTTCACAAGGATCATTTTGCTCCCCGATGGAGAAATTTCACTGAGTCAGTCAATCTTCATTTTCACGCGAAGAGACATTATCCGAATTATAAATGACACGTTGGCAGCGAATTATAATAAATATTTATCTCCGACACTTTATTTTTATCAATGAAAACAAATAACCAACAATAATACGAGAAATAAGATGATAAGAAGAATCCTAATTGGCTTTTTATTTCTCTCACGAGACTAAGCTTGAGAAGGTAAATCAATTAACAAGAGGTAATAAACATGGCCATTTCTACTTTAAAAGAATTATTTATCCATGAATTTTCTGATGTTTATAGCGCTGAACGTCAAATTACGAAAGCACTGCCAAAAATGGCGCGTGCTGCCACCGACCCGAAACTTATCGACGCGTTTAAATCGCATCTGGAAGAGACGCACGGGCAGATTGAACGATTAGATCAGGTTATTGAATCGTCTGACGATATCCGTTTAAAACGGGTGAAATGCCACGCTTTAGAAGGTCTGGTTGAAGAAGCGCAAGAACTCATCGACTCGGTGGAAAAAGGTGAAGTGTTGGACGCTGGGCTTATCGGAGCGGCGCAGAAAGTCGAACACTATGAGATAGCAGCCTATGGGACGCTGGCCGCTCTGGCAAAAAAATTAGGCTACACCAAAGCGGTGAAATTACTCGAAGAAACGCTTCAGGAAGAAAAGAATACTGATCTGAAGCTAACCGCTATTGCTGAATCTGAATCCGCACATAAATCGCGTTAATTCAGGCAGGCATCCGGTGAGGGAGCCACGGTGCAGCGACGGCCGTCTTAATTTGCCATGAACAGCTCAGAACTCACCTTTACCACTGGGGTTCTGCCGAGCCAAGGTGACAAGCCGGAAGTTGCCAGGCCAGAGGAGCGCCCTCAACGAACAATGGCGGTTGGCATCGATTGGCCGGGCCCCATGCCGTTATCTCCCGTACAGGAGAAAAGTCGTCGCTGCTTAGGGCCAAACCCACGGCGGCGATAGAGTCCCGAGGTAATTCGGTCAGTGAATGGGCCACTCGTGCAAGCGATAACCGTGCCGTCGATGCCCGATTTTCTGTGACCCTCCATGTTAGAGAACGGATCACGGCCGCTGCCATCAAATAGCCTGTCGCATGGTCGAGAGCCTGCACCGGCAGCGGTACAGGATGGTCAGATGGCTTCCCCTGCATACCGCAGTGCGCGATGCCCGAACTCATCTGCAACAGGCTGTCAAAACCGCGGCGCCCTGCCCACGGCCCACTCCATCCGTACGCACTGAGAGAGACATCAATAAGACCCGGATTGATTGTCCGACGTTCAACTTCGGCGTAACCCAGGCGCTCAAGCGCATCGGGGCGATAACCGTGAACCAGCACGTCAGCTTCAGCTAATAAACGTTCAAACGTTTCGCGTCCTGAGGGTGATTTCAGATCTAGCCGCGCACAGCGTTTACCGAGCGTCACTTCGGGGGCTAACGCTGCCTCATCCCACCCCGGAGGATCGAGTCTAAGAACATTGGCCCCATAGCCCGCCAGGAAGCGCGTCGCGACGGGTCCAGCCAGAACGCGCGTCATATCCAGCACTTTTAAGCCCGCTAACGGACGTTGCCCATCCGGCTTCCATGTGGATGACGGAAAGGACGCCTCCGTGGATGACCAGGCAACCAGTGGCTCCCGCGCTACCGCTTTTCCTTGCGGATGCGCCCTCCATTCGTCAAGGCTGCGCATTGCCGCCGCGCAGCCATGTTGAGCGACCACCGCGGTTTCTAATGCTTCGCTGGACCACGTTGCGACAGCCTCGGCCACGGCCGAACGATTATCAGCACACTGCAATACCCTGAGTGCCACCGCTTTATGGTGTGGGGCGTTGGTGTGGAGTCTGATCCAGCCATTTTGGGTTTTGTAGTCACCAGCAATCGAGTCCCAGGCGGCAGGCATCTCCCAGCCGACAGGCTGAATTGACCCGCCGAACCACAGCGAAGCACGTTTGCGATCAATAACAACCTGTGGCTCGCGTTTGGATTGAGCGTTGATTAATTGGGCCAGCGCTAAACCCGCAGCACCAATGGCTCCGACGGCAAAATCGGTGACGGGGAATTCCGCCGCCAACTGCGCGGCTCCTTGCACCTCAAGCTGAGTTAATCCCTCTTCAGGCAAATGAAGCGCCTGCAAGGCTTCACGGCAAAACGCCAAGGTTGTATCGGTCATTTTCTCTCCTGATTAACATCATGGGTAAAGCTGGTAGCGTCGGCATTGTGCGGTTTAAGGGAATGCCTGCGCCTCTTTTAACACCAGCATAATCTTGCTAATGTTGACGTCAATCTTGATTCAAATCGTCAACATCAACCAGGTGATCCCGATGGCGTGGATAACGGCAGCAGAGGCGCTCAGTATTTTAAATGTCCGCCCACAAACGCTTTATGCAAACGTAAGCCGGGGCAAAATTCGGGCACAGCCGGATAGTAAAGATAGCCGTCGCAGCCTTTATCACCGCGAGGATGTCATGCGGATGGCCAAGCGGACGAACGGTCGCAGGACGGTAGAGGTTATCGCCGCGCAGGCGATTGAATGGGGGGATCCCGTGCTGCCCTCGGCGATTTCTACGGTGATTGACGGGCAGCTTTGGTATCGAGGTCAGGATGCGATTGAACTCTCACGAACGGCTTCGCTGGAGGAGGCTGCGGCTTTACTGTGGGAATGCCCGAAGAGCGCGGTTCATCGCGCGCTGACCGCCAGCGATCGCCCAGTTCGCTACTTTAACGGTTTCTCAAACGCGGCGCGCTGCGGGCTTGTGGCTCTTGCCGAACGCAGTGCCAGTGATTTGCCATCAATAGGCCGTGCACTACCCGTTCTCCGCGAGGAGGCCGCCAGCGTACTGGCCTCTCTGACCGAAGCCATGCTCGGTATCGATATGTTAAGCAGTGAGCGCCCCCTCAGCGAGAGTATATCCAGAGTATGGGAACGCCCCGACGCGGAGGATGTGATTCGCCGCACTCTGGTATTGCTGGCCGAACATGAATTAAATGCGTCGGCATTCGCAGTACGGGTCACTATTTCCACGGGCGCTTCATTAGCCGCCGGGGTGCTCTCAGGGCTGGCTTCCTTAACGGGCCCGTTACATGGCGGCGCAACGCAATCTCTGAACGCCCTCATTGCATCGACTAAGCATTCAGGAGCGGAGCAAGCGGTAAGGGAATGGCTGGCGCAAGGCCGAGCATTACCAGGTTTTGGGCATCCGCTTTATCCCGATGGGGATATCCGCGCCCGTGCGATGTTAGAGAAATTGCCGGTGCAAGGCACTTACAAACAATTGATGGAATATGTCGCACACTCGGTGGGCGAACCGCCGAATATCGACTTCGCCCTCGCCTTACTGGCAGACACCTACGACCTGCCGAAAGAGGCGCCCTTTATTCTGTTTGCCCTCAGCCGTTGTACCGGCTGGCTGGCTCATGCCCTGGAGCAAGTCGCGGCGCGTAGGCTGATTCGCCCCCGGGCACGGTATGTCGGCATCCCGGCGAAGAGTAGCTGACACAGGTCTGAGTGAACAGGCTGCCAATATTTCAAAGGTCACTTCGGTGGCCTTTTTTTATGCTTGTTTTCGACCTCGCCTAGCGCCGTAACCTCCTCTAATCGCTTCAGTTTCCTCCCGCTTCATCACAATCCCCCACCCTAATCCGCCCATAAAAAAGCCACATAAAATACTTACTTAAGACAAATTATTGACATTAACCTACATTTGTTAACAATAAGAAATATCTTAAGTGCAATTTTAACACTAAGAAACATCTTAAGTGAAATTTAAATATTTACTTACCAATGGCGGAGATTTAAATGAACAAGTCCTATTGCATTGTCTTCAATGCGAGTTTGGGTGTTTGGGTGGCCGCGAGTGAACTTGCTCGTGGTCGTAAGAAGTCTGGCCGTGGAAAACGTCTCGGCAAAGCCTCGCTACTGCTTTCTTTACCGGCTTTATTGTTGGCACAACCGGCGTTCGCCGATGACTGTGCCACCACCCCGCTCTCGTTTGCTGGCGGTGCCATTGCCGGAGTAAACGAATGCTACATCTCAGGCGCGCTTCAGACTTCGCAGCCCAACGATAAAGTCAACGGAGTCGATCTGACGGATAGCGCCAATTACAAAGCGAAGAATCAGATCTTCGGTAGCGATACCCGTTTCTCATTAAGCAATGATGTCAAATGGTTACCCGCAGAGAAGGGGCCAACGACGGCACTGCCGGTCACCTATGTGAGTGCAGCCGAGTTGTATGCCAAAGGGGCGCATGACGGTAACGGATCAAAATGGTGTTCCGCAGCTGGCTCTGCCTGAATTTAATGACTGGAACCTGAACGCAGTTAAAGGCAAAACGCAGATTGACTGGATAAAAACCGACAGCACCATCGGCTATGCAGACGTTTACGATACCGATGAGATTGAAATCACTAAAGATATCTCCGCTGCCAATTTTTATGCGCAAATCATTACCGATCAGCCAACGGTACCTTTCGTGGACTTAAGGCTGGCGACCATCAATAACGGGGGAATACTCGATCTGGTGAGCGATGGCGTAATGAACAGTGAAGGTTTTGCTATTGACTGGAAACCAGGTCAGGTGAAGCAAAGCTCGTTATTTATGGCCGACGGCGGGACGATCAATCAGACAGTCGATACTCCCATCCGTGTCACTTTTGCCAACACCGATGGCGTGAGTAACCCCGCCGACACCTCCCAAATATCGGGGAAATTTGGCGCGACGAAAACCCTGATTGGCTCAACGCTCCGCTTCGAAGGGAAAGATTACCTTGTTGACTCAAAGAGTGGCCTTGAAACCTATAATCAGGCACTGATCACCGCCATACGAAATAACACGCTGGCCTCCTCTGATTACGACGACTTATTCCGCAAGGCGTTTAAAGACGTGGTGCCAGAATATACCTACACCTACGACCCGACAAAAATTGACTACACCGACTACTACATTACGAAAGAGATGGCCGCAGCGGTGGGAAAAAGAGCAATCTTTGAAGTGATCGGGACGGGTGTAGTGAATTTGAATGCAAACGTTGCCGCTATCGGGCAGACCTGGGCCCGCGCCTTCAACGCCTTTGCGCATGACAACGGCACCGTGAATAACGTGGGCAACGTGATGGTTGATCACACCAATACACAAAACGCCTTGATTGAAAGCGGCGCAAAATTCAATAACCTTGGCTCGCTGAGCTTTAATGTCAACGGCACGAACTGGGCTGACCAAGCGACAGGCGCTGGCTCGATCTACACCAACACGTTGAACGGCGTCATTTCTGTTTCCACCTCGACGAAAAACGACCCTAATACCGTACATCCAAACCGCTATTTCAAGAATAGCCGCAATATCGCCACCGAAGTTCTCGATGGCGCATCGGCGTTTAACTACGGAAATTATTTCATTGGCAGTGATGAACCGACGGGCAGCATAGGTACCGCCACCGGGGTACATATTACCAACTCGGGGGCCTTTACCAACGATGGCACCATGACCCTTGGTAAAAAGACGGACGGCACAGACGTAGTATTGAAAGGCGGTTCAGCCACCGAAACGCTGTATGTTGATGATGCTTATAACGCCGTTAGCGCCTACGTCAATAACAGCGGCAGTGCGATTGATATCAAAAATAATGGCACCATCGACATCAACAATAGCGCTCAAAACAGCGTAGCCATCAATATTGGCGCCGATCCGGTCCTCACTAACACCACTGGCGCAGTCTTCACGCCGAAAAACGTCACCGTTGAGAACGCGAACACCATTAACGTCCATGGCAAAAACAGTGCAGGCCTAAAGGCTGCTGGCGATTTCACAAAAACCAATAACGATCGCATTATCAATACCGGCAGCATTAACGTCAGCGGTGCGGGCAGCTCGGGGATTTTTGCCGCCTCGGGAGCAGAGATTATTAACGACGGTGATGTCGTGGTGACCGGCACAGATTCTTTGGGCAATCGCGCCTACGGGATCCGGGCGGATAACGCCACAGTATCGCTGGAGAACAACAGCAACCTGACGGTAAAAGGCAGCAATACTACCGGTCTGTATGCACGAACCGGCGGACAGATTAACGTCAACGGCGGCACGATCAATGTTCCGCAAGACACTAACGCCAACAATCAGGTGGTGTTCTGGGTATCAGGCAAAAATGCCGAAGAGAAGACGTCGACCATCAGTTTCTCCAACCCAACCTCTTACACCCTCGAAAATAATAATTCAACGCTGTTCCGCATCGATCAGGGTGCGACCTATAACGGCACCGGTTCAAACTTACAAACGGTCAACGTCAATGGAGAAGGTTCGAACGGCTATACCATCGCCACGAAAGGCACCACCTTTACCAGCGGCGGAACCACCATCAACGTCGACGGCGACCACTCTACCGGCATCAACGTCAACAGTGGAGCAGGGACGGACGGCAAAGTCAGACTGACCACCGACACCAAAATTACCGTTGCAGGTAAAGGTGCCACCATCGCCACCGTCGACGGTAATACCTACGATGTGCTGGGCAAAAAGATAGGTCAGGATGGAGCAAAATTATTCACTTCGGCCACGCTCAGTGCGGGCGTAGGCGGGCAGGTAGCGGCCAACGCCATTGGTTATAAAATCATCAACAAAGGCGAGCTGGTACAGAATGGGGCCATTGATTTCAGCTCCGCATCGGAGACCACTGGGGTCTATATTGACGGCGGCACGCTGACCAATAACGGCGAGATCACCTCTAACGGCATTGGCATCGACGTTTACCAAACTGGGGCGAATACGTCGGTGGTAAACAATGCCAACGACATTACCGCCGTAGACGGTACGGCAGCCATCCGCTTAAACGATCGCGCCTCATTGACCGTCGGCGGTAGCGGGAAAATCACCGGCGAAGGTGCCGCCGATGCGATCCGCGTGATGTCTGGGGCAAGCCTGACCACCAGCAACGCGAATATCGACGTTAACGGTTCGGGCAGCGGCATCCACTTCCTCAATACGGCGGATGATTTGCCGGGCAGTACGTTCCATCTTTCTGGTTCAGGCAGCATCAATGTCAGCGGCAACAACGCTGCGGGGATCACCCTCGAAGGTCAGAACAGCACCGGTGATCCTGTCATGTCAAACGCCAATATGGACACCCTAGGCTCGGAGCGATTGCTCATTAACGTTGACGGCCAGGGAGGCAATGGGATTGTCACCAATACGTCCGGTTATGTTTACTCCGGCACCAGCGTCAATATCAACTCCCCTATCGGCCAATCTGCTCTGGTGGTTAAAGGCACCACCACGGATATCAAGCAAAGCGGCACACTGACCTCCAATTCGAACACGTCAGCCGTGGTCGATTTAACCCAACTGACTAACCCGACTTCTACCCTCAGCTTTGCCAACAGCGGCAAAATCATCGCTAATGGCGACGGCCCTGCCGTGGATGCGTCCGGGCATACCGGCAACGTTAGCGTTTCTAACACCGGCCAAGGATATATCAGCGGCACGGTGGCGCTCGGCCACGGGGATAACGAGATTATGCTCAAAGATTTGAGCACCGCCGTTCATATGACCATGGGCGATGGTGACAACATCATCACCGTTCAAGACGGGGCACAACTCTCCGGTACCTTAACGGCCGGTCACGGTGCAAACACCTTCACCTTGAAAGACAGCAGTCAGACCAATGCGCTGGTGTTAGGCAATGGTGGCAACCGGGTCAATATTCATGGCGGTACCATAAACGGATCCCTGAGCACTGGCTCTGGCGATGATACCTTCACGCTGCACGGGGTGAATGTCGGCAATTTGTCGCCAGAGCAGAGTGACAACGCTTTTAGCAGCATCAACGGCGGTACGGGGGGAATCGATCGCCTCATCGCCACGGCAGGGAGTTGGTTCACGCTCAAGGATGCGAGCACGATTCAGAACATTCAACATCTCAGTGTGGAGAAAAACTCGACCTTCGAGGTGCAAAATACCGATCTGGCGCTGGTGGAATCTGTCGCGGGAACCAACATCGTCACGCTCGACGCGGACAGCACTTACTTTGTGAATTTTGATGAGACCTCGAGCGATTACCAACTGAATCAAAACATCAGCGGTGATGGCACGATACGCACCAATACCAACCGTCATGCCTTTGATTTCAATAATGCCGATTTCACGCGAGATAACTTTAACGGCACGCTGGCGCTGAGCAATGGGCGTTTCAGCGTGGCGGGGAATAACACCACGGCAATGACCAACGCCACGCTGCAACTGGACGCCGAGGGTCTGGCTATTCTTGCACGAGGTGAACCGACGCAAACCATCGGCGGATTGCGTTTTAACAGCGGCACGCTGTGGGTTGAGGAAAACGTCATTGGGTCACATGAGGAAAAACTGCAAAGTAATATGCAGGTCACGGATCTGGATATCAGCGGTGCAGGCGCTGTGCGGATTGTGGCCGATGGTTTTGACAACGACTATAACCCACAGCAGGAGCTGGCCGATCTGTCACGTAAATCCCTGCTTCGCCAGGATGAAGGCAACACCCTGGTCACCGTGGTCAAAGCCACCGGCAATGTGATCGGCAAAGCGGTGGATATCGTGTTTAACCTGACCGATGCCAGTGGCAATGCGTTACCTGGAGCGGAAGATCAGCTACAGGAAATTCGCCAGAACGCTGATAAAGTCGCCACCGGTACTTATGGGATTGGCGGCACGGCAGGCGAATTTAATGATGGTCTTTACGCTGCTTACCACCTGAAACAGATCGATATTCTCAATGGCAAAACCGTCAATCTGGCCACCAGCGCCGGAGATGCCAACAATTCCCTTGATCTGAGCGCAAAATTAACCGGTACAGGTAACGTCAGTATTAATAGTTATGGCGACTACCTCTCCTTATCCAACAACAACAACGACTACACCGGCAGTACCACCGTGAATTATGGCACCCTCGTGTTCGCAGACGACACTGTCCTCGGTCAGGAAAATCAGCATACCCGTGCACTCAATCTGCTTACCGGCACTCAGGCGATATTTGGCAGCACCACCCAGTATGTTGGGGCGTTGAATAGCCAACTCACCAGCACGGTAGCACTGGGTCAGGGCACGGTGAATATTGCCAACGGCGGGAGTGTGGACGGACAGATCACCTCATCGTCTGATGCACAACTGAATGTCAATGGCGGTACGCTTGAGGTCAGTGCAGCCAATACCGGCTACCACGGTACGTCCAGTATCGCAGCACCGGCCACCACCAATATCCATCATGTTGCCGGTCTCGGCGACGGCGCGATTGCGCTTGCGGGTACGCTGAATGTGATTAAGGCCGCGGCGGGCAATCTGGTAAATACCTTATCAGGCGAAGGAACGGCAAACATTGTTAGCGGCTCAGAGGTCAATCTGACCGGTAATAACAGCGCGTTTAACGGCAGTTTCAACGTCGATTCCAACAGCACATTGCGCGCCTCTTCAGCGCAAAACATCGGTGATGGTCAGGTTGAACAGCAGCAGGCTCGCATGCTGCTGGCGGCCATCGACAACCCGGCGGATATTCACAATAACGGTAATGTGTGGCTGAACAATGCCCAAGCTGCCACGTGGACGGTTAACAACCTGATCGACGGTATCGGCAATCTCTACAAACAGGGATTCGGCACGCTGGCGCTGACTCAGCAGGCTGCACAATATACTGGGCAGACCTATATCACCGAAGGATCACTCCGCGCCGGTGACCCGTCATCGCCGGTCAATATGGCTTCATCCACGGTGAATATTGCGCAAGGCGCCTCGTTCGGCGGTTATGGATCAATAGCCGGTGCGGTCAATAACCAGGGGACGTTCAATGTTGGGGGTCTGGATAAAACGACGCTAACCAACGCCACCACCTATCAGGTCAACGGTAACTTTACTAACGCCGGAGATATCATCCTGGGCAGCAATAATGTCACCGGCAGCACCCTGAATATTGGCGGCGATTATCTGTCTCAGGGCGGTACGCTGCGCCTGAATACTGTACTAAACCAAGGCTTTGCACAGACCGATACCGATCAGGTTCTGGTGGCAGGAAACGTCCGCAACAGCAGCGGCGCAACTCGTATCTTCGTGCAAAACGTCGGTGGCACCGGTGCTTTCACTCAGCCAGACGCCATTAAACTGGTCGACGTGAAAGGACAGTCCGATAACAACGCGTTTGTGCTCGGCCGCCCGACGGTGATTGGCGTGTATGAATATCGTCTGAACAAAGGAACCCAAGACAATAACTGGTATCTCAGCTCCTTCAACCCGGCCTATCCGCCGAGCGAAAACATCGGTGAAACCGGATTACGCTACGTTAACCCGATGATTGGGGCCTTCGCTGCCAACCAGAATGCGCTGTCGTTGTTCAATATGACGCTGCACGATCGTTTGGGTGAACCTCAGTACGCCGAAAGTTTGCAGGAAGATGGCGATTTCGCTCATTCATTATGGCTACGCGTGGTGGGCAGTCATCAACGCTATGACGCCATTGGCGATCAACTGCGCCTCGACGGTCACAGCACCGTGGTACAACTGGGCCATGACATCATTCACTGGAGCGATAACGAAAACTGGCGTGGACGCGTGGGGATAATGGGCGGGGTGGGTAATCAACAATTCACCAGTAAATCACATCGCACAGGCTCCCGTTCAACCGCCAACGTCGATAGCGCTTACAGCGTAGGTTTGTACGGCACGTTGTACGAAAACGATGAAAATCCGCTGGGGACGTACGTCGATACCTGGGCAATGTATAACTGGTACAGCAATACCGTCGGGATGTCCGGTTATTCAGATGCCAAATATAACAGCCGTGGCTATAACGTCTCCGTTGAAGCCGGTCATACCTTCGTCTTTGCGCAAGATGCCGATAAGCAGCGCGAATGGCAATTCATGCCGCAGGCGCAGTTAACCTATGGACAATTGACCAGCGACGCAGCTAATAGCGATGCCGGACTGACGATGGGCAAGAGTAAATCGGCCTCGCTGGAATCTCGTGTGGGTGCACGCCTGACCCGCGTTTATAATCTGCAAGACGATCAAAACGTTCAGCCGTTTGTGGAGGCAAACTGGCGACATCAGTTCCGCGAAAACACCATGACCTTCAACGAGCAGTACGACTTTACTAACCAACAGCCTAAAAACCGCTATGAGTTAAAAGTCGGTGTGGAAGGACAGCGTAATAAAGGTCTGAACGGCTGGGCCAACGTCTCCTACTCCGTAGGTGATAATGACTATCGTGAGCCAAAAGCCATGGTCGGCATGAAGTATCAGTGGTAATAAAGATGAACCTCGGTGCCGACGACACGTCGGCACCGTTTTCACAAACCTTAACCCCGCTCTTCTACCACCACTGCCGTAGCTTCTATTTCAACTAAAAGTCCGTCGAGCGCCAGACGCGGTACCGGGATCAGCGTACTGGCAGGAAAAGGCCCCTCTCCCCATACGCGCTTGGAAGCGGCGGACCAAATAGGCAGCAGTGCCTCCGTGTGGTTCACGATCAATAAATTGATTCGCACAACGTCATGTACGCTCGCCCCACCCGCTTGCAATGCGATTTTCATGTTGCTCAACGCGCTATCCAACTGTGCAGCGAAATCGAGCGGCCCACCGTCACCGATAAACGATGAGCATTGGCCCGAAGCAAAAATAGTCCGGCCTGCCAGTGGCGCGACCACCACATGCGTGTAACCGCTTGGCGTCGGATCGTGCAGCTCTTTAGGATTGATATAAACCAATTCAGTCATGCGGGACGAGGTCAGATTCGATGAGGTATGTGACATAAGAAGCTCCTGAATAATTATTCAAATAAGTGATGGCTCGAGGATCAAGTTTGGTCACTTTAATACTGCCAGAATAATATTCCAAGCATTCACTTTGATAATAGCAAATCCCATGGCACTCATCCCTCGTCACGCTGAGGAGCCTAAAAAGGGTAAAGACAAAAATGGCCGATTTATATATGATGGACGAACTTTATTTTTTGAGCCTAATGACTATGCCTAGAGTCTCTCGAGCCCAAACGGAGCTCAACAGAATCAAGATCACCCAGACAGCCACGAGGCTGTTCCGTGAACGGGGTATTCACAACATAACTCTGGCCGAGGTGATGAAGGAGTCGGGACTGACCCACGGTGGCTTTTATGGTCATTTTCAGTCCAAGGATGCCCTCGCCAACGAAGCCTGCACTCAGGCATTTGAGCAATCAAAAATCGCATGGCGTGAGATGGTTGCCGCACATGTTGAAAAGCCTGATGCGCGTAAAGCCATCATCGACCATTACCTTGCACCGAGTAAGCTAGATCAGGATGACGACACCTGCCCTGTCATCGCGTTTTCGGGGGAGATGGCGCGCGAGGACGAACAATCGGCCATTCATCAAACCTACTTACAAGGCATGAATGCCCTGATCGACACCTACGCGTCGACGGTGAAAAATGGCGGCACGGCGGAAAGCCTGAAAGCGCAGAGACAGACGGCTCTGGCTGAATACGCCCTCATGGTGGGGGCAATGACGCTGGCTCGCGCGGCGGGTCAGGCCCCTATTTCAGAAGAAATTTTGCAGGCTGCCAAAGATTTTCTCGACGAGAAGTCTTAGCCGAACGCGTGATAGCGTGGGGCCGAGTGTCAGCCCGCCCCACGCGAGTGATGTGAATCAGGCTTTCGGTGCGTATTGCATTTCACCGTTACCAAACGACCAGTCTTCGCGATTCACTTCGATCAAGCTTATCCACACGTCTTCTTTGCGCCACCCGGTTTTCGCGTGAACACCTTCGGCAATGGCTTTATAGAAGGCCTTCTTCACCTCAATGGTTCGTCCGGCATTCCACGCCACCTGAATAAAGACAATGTTGGGGGTGTAAGTAATGCCCAGATAACCGGCTGCGGGATAGACAAGCTCATCTTTCGCGTGACGATGAATGATCTGAAACTTGTCGTGTTCAGGCACATTGGCGGTGGTGACCATCGCGTGATAAACCACATCACCGATTAACCCCACGGTTTCTGCGCTGATATCGGCGGCCAAATCGATTCTGACTAATGGCATGGGATCCTCCTTAACGTCAAAAGGTTGATGATTATTCGTCCGCTAACGCCTTGAGGAACTCCGTATGTTCCATCGGTCGTGAAAACATGGGGAAGGTAAAGTTAACTGCCGCATGCTGTTGTTCATTGGTGAAGGTTGCCGTGCAGTCGGTCAAGGTGATGACGTTGTAACCTTTTTCATAACCGGAGCGGGCAGTGCCTTCCACGCAACAATTGGTGAGAAAACCACCGATAGCAATGTTCTGAATACCATTGTTGCGCAGAATAAAGTCGAGACCGGTGCTCGCAAAGCCATCCAAACCTCGTTTGCCTTCAATGACGATATCACTCGGGTCACGAGGAAGAGACTCGGTGATCTCAGCGCCCCACGTCCCTGCGAGGAAAGAGTTTGTCTCTGCCACCCCTTTAAGAATGCCATAAGGTTTGGCGGAGATTTCGGGATAGCCTGGCGAGAAGTAGATCGATAAATGGACTATTTTCACGCCGCTTTCCCGCGCACGTTGAACCGTCGCCACGGTATTTGCCAGCATATGGGTCTTTTCCATCACGTCCTTTAACGCATCATGGAAAACACCGCCGGGAGTCGTAAAGTCGTTTTGATATTCGATCAAGACCAGTGCGGTTTCATTAGGTTTCATGAGATTTCTCGTAGAGTGAGTGACGTAAAATAAATGAGCGAGTCATAACGCCAGCCTTGTTTTAATGGGAGGTTCGTTATTAAGACGCAACCAGAACGACGCTGTATTTCGCACCGTTAAAACGATGTTGGATAATGGCCTGATAATCGGCACCGTCATACCATTCACGCGCAGCGTCCGTCGTCGGAAACTCAAGGATGACCATGCCTTCCGCAGCCTTTCCTTCAAGTATTACTGGAACTCCGGCAACCACAAGTTTAATGGGGTGCCCTTCAAACGTCGCACGCACCTGACGTTGATAAATATCTATCTCGCTTTGATCGTGGGTGCTTTCTTTCGTAAAAATAAGCAATGCGGTCATGATTTTTCCTTGGTTAGCTCAGCCTGTGATCGCCTTCAATACAAAGGCTATTTCGTCTCTGGAATAGGCGCATCTGGTGAAATGAACCCGCGTTCTTTCATGGTCTGCCAGAAATCGAAAGGAATAACGGCCTTCATGGCTTGCACATCTTCAGTAATGCGAGAAGGTCGGCTGGCACCGGGAATGACCGCAGCGACGAGGGGGTTTGCCAGCGGGAATTGCAACGCGGCGGCTTTGATATCTACGTGGTACTGACGAGCGATCTCGTGGATATCGCTAACTCTGGCCAGCATCTCGGCGGTGGCTTCCTGATATTCAAAGTGTTTACCGCCCACTAAAACGCCAGAACTGTAAGGGCCGCCTGCGACAAACTCTGCATTGTTGGCTTTGGCTTTGTGGAACAAACGCTGCAAAGGTTGTTGATGGTCAAGGAGGGTATAACGACCGGCCAGCAGGAAACCGTCCGGGCGAACATCGTCAAGATCGAGCGTCAGTTCGCAAGGCTCAACGCGGTTTACCCCCAATCCCCACGCTTTAATCACGCCCTCTTCCTTCAGACGTGTCAGTGCTTTAAACGCGCCTTTGCGTGCAATATTAAAATGCTCAATCCACTCATCGCCATGGGCGTCTTGCGCAACATCGTGGACAAATACGATATCCAGCCGGTCGGTTCCCAATCGTTCCAGACTCTTTTCAATCGAGCGCAGTGTGGCATCCGCCGAATAATCGCTGAGCATTTTGTTGAGATTGCCTTGCCCGAAAGGACCCGAACGTTCAGACGAGTGCAACTCATCGGAGACTAAACGGCCCACTTTGGTCGCAAGGGTATATTCATCGCGATGACGACGCGCTAACGCTTTGCCCAAGCGCACTTCTGCCAAACCGGCACCGTAGAGCGGCGCCGTATCAAAAAAGCGAATACCTTGATCCCATGCGGCTTCAACCGTTGCCGCCGCTTCCTCTTCATCAATGGAGCGGAACATGTTGCCTAATGGTGCAGTGCCAAAGCCTAGTTGACCGATGATTTTATCCTTTAAACTCATTCTGTTATCTCACTTTATTGGTTTGATGATCCGCGACTTGCGGTCTGAACCTCGGGTTCGATTGCAGAATACATGATGATCAACATTTAAATCAATAGATGATTAACAACATCTATTTTCAGAAAAGGAAAAATGGGGAATAGGAACTTAGCAGTGGCGATGCCTGCTGCAGGCATGAGGCAGATCTGAGTGCGACACAGAGCCGAAAAGGGTCAATGGGGAGGGACAATGAGGATTTTAAGGGGACACATCAGCCCCCGAAGGGGCCTTCAGTCATCGTTTACCAAGATTCATGATAACTACTTCAGCACAGAATAAGTCTGCCCATCCTTATTAAGGCCATACATCACGCTATTATCAGAACCCGTGCTATAACAATTCAAGGCTATTTGGGACGGATTCTCTATTTTTTCGATATTTTGATAAATAGCCGTCATATAAAAGCCAAAATTACAATCATGTCGTTGAGGGTCAATAACTTGCTCAACCTTGCCCGAAGATTTATTGAGCACTTTCACTTCATTAATAGAAATATCGTCCCCCTTCTTTTGGTAAACCCCAATAAAACTGTGTGCAGCGGTTTGTCCCCAAAAAGGAATGTCGATGGAGTGCGTCGTGTTATCTGTTAACGGCGTGGCGTCCAGCGAGCCGGTAGGCTGTAAAAGGACGGTCAGATTGGATTTATTATTCTGCCATGCCCCCTGCAAATTATCCCCGCTGTAGGTCAATTGAAATGGACATAAGCTGGCGTCGTAGGTGACTCCCTCCTCAATATGCTCACGGTATTCTTTATCGCCATTCACTTCACAAAGTACGAGGGATGTGGCGGTCTGCTTGCCGTACAGTGCAATCGGGGAGCGGTATTTATCATAATAATAGCTGCCCTTAACCGTCGTCTGCCCGCCAAAAGCATAACTCTGCAACGAGACATGAACCGGGTTCTTACCAATCTTCCCTTCATAATTATTGATAACATACCAACTGTCGCGGGTAGCCATGGCTGAGCTGCACAGAAGAGTATAAAGACTGATGGATAAAAGGGTTTTTGCCAACATATCGCCACGCATTATTCAGTAAAAAGAGCAGTTAACATGGCAGAGGTTTGCGCATGGTCAAGAGGATCTCGCGTATTAATCTCCATATCAAAGACTTTTAAGCACGCCGCGAGTTGTTGCATCGCAGTCTGGTCATCCTGAATGCAAAGAATAAACTGTATTTGGCCTATCATTTCCGAAAATCTTATATAATCCCTACGCGTGGCACAACAATATATTAACCGCCAAAAACATTTCATGTAAATTAGCGACGCTTTCTAAAATACCTGTCTGGGAATGACGTTAGCCAGGATCCATCTTTTAAGGGAATATCATCACGGAAGAGAAAGCGCAGATGGCGGAGTAAATTAACGTCGAAAAACGATACTGCATGATAATCGTCATGTCTCCAGAGTCAGTATTATGCCGTTGACAGCCGAGCCAGTCTGGCGCGATAGTTTCATCCTGAAAATCAAATCATTAGAAACCCACTATCTTGCATTTCAGGATAATTATGGAAAAACTTCCTCTGGCACTCGACCTTGATGCATTGCGCAGTTTTGTCACCGGCATCGAGTCCGGCAGCTTCGCCTTAGCCGCCACCCGTTTATGCCGTTCGACCTCCGCCGTAAGCGCCCAATTGAAAAAATTGGAGATGCAGTCCGGCGCCACACTGGTGATGAAAAATGGCCGCCATCTGGCACTGACTCCGCAGGGTGAAATGCTGATGGGCTATGCCCGACGCATGTTAGCGCTAAACGATGAAGCGCAACGGGCGCTGAAGGGAGAGCTGTTACAGGGGGAAATTCGCATTGGTATGCAGGAAGATTTTGGTGAGTCACTGATGCCCACTATTCTCGGCAAGTTCAGACGGCATCACCCTGCCCTGAGGATTGTCGCCAGAGTTGACCGTAATCATACGCTGATCAACGCGCTGGATGAGAAAACCCTCGATATGGCGTTGATGTGGCAACCTGAAGCTCAACTCCGTGAAGGCAAGCTGCTCGGCCAGTGTCAGATGGAATGGATTTGCCATCCGGACATGGATATTCCTGCGTTATTGGCACAGGGAGAACCTCTGCCGTTGGTGATGTTTGACAGCCCGTGTCTGATGCGTTCGCGCGCTACCACCCACTTAGATCGTGCCGGTATTGCATGGCGCGTGATGTTTGTCAGCCACAGTCTCAGCGGTATTTGGGCCGCGGTGCAGGCTGGCCTCGGGATCACCGTGCGTACGCGCATCGGAATGCCTGAAAATCTACGGGTGGTGGGAAATCTACTGCCGCCGCTCGGCAATCTGGGCATCACGCTCGAGCAAATAACGGCCAACGGCGAAGACAATAGCGCACAAAGGATGGTGGAGCAGTTAATGGTGGATGCGCTGTCTGGGGTGACCGGTCATTGACAACTAAATGCCATCGAAAAGGAAATTTATCGCCGCTTTAATCGTGCTGCGCTGTTCAATGATAAGACAAACTTTATCACCCAATGCTTTTTCAGGAATGCTGGCAAGCTCATGGGTCATCAATACATACTCATTCCCTTCAACAGGGATGAAAGGTGTAAGGCGCTCCGCTCGCGGCCCCTGATATTTATCGGCAGGCAATAGCGGGATCACAATACGCGTAGAACGCCGTCCGATAATATCGCTCTGAATATCCACTAAGTAAGAATACGTGTAATTCACACATACACTAGCACGTAATTAAACAAACCGCGGCTTCAGGTTGTGGAGATATCGGACCGATTACTCTTCCACAAACGCCTCATCTTCTCCCCCACCAGCCATTTTCCACAGTAGTTTGACCAACATCTCCCGCTCATCGCGACTCAGCACTGAGCAAACCTCTTCATCCAGACTGCGCAATATTGTCCTGCCGGGTTCAAGCAAGGTACGCGCAGGCTCGGTCAGTGATATCACGCTGCTGCGTCGATCAACAGACGACGCCTCGCGTTTGATTAAGCCGTCTCTCTCCATGCGTGACAGCAATTGAGCCATGCTCGGTTGTTCCACGCAGGCGATATTCGCGAGCTCCTTTTGGGACAAGGCTTCGCCGTTTTTCAGCGCAGCCATCACCGGAAGTTGCGAGGCCGTGATGCCTAAAACCTTCAGCTCTTCATCCACTTGCTTCGCCAAAACGCGAGCAATGCGGTTGATGAGTAACGTCGGCATGGCTCTGGGTTTCCACTCAATCGTTGAACTCATGATCTTTTTATCCTGATTCACTTTACTTATACATAGGCACCTATGTATAAATGAAACATAGGTGCCTATATAACTATGGCTGATAAGATAAAGGAGTGCAGGTTATGTCGCAACACCCTTCGATAGCGATCATTGGTGCAGGGCCGGCAGGGCTGACTGCTGCCAATATTCTGTCTAAACATGGCTGGGATTTTACGGTATTTGAGGCTGATAGGTCGGCGACATCGCGCGAACAAGGCGGTTCGCTGGATCTACATCCACATGAAGGGCAGCTTGCGCTGAAAAAAGCGGGATTGCTGGACACCTTTATGGCAAGCGCACGCCATGAGGGTCAGGAACTGCGCATCGTTGACTACTCGTCAGCGGCATTACTGAGCCATGAGCTCCCTGAACCGGGTAGCAGCGAACGGCCAGAAATGGATCGGCGGGTGCTTCGCGAACTTCTTCTCACTCCGCTTGATGACAGCAAAATTCGCTGGAATACGCGCATCGATAGCCTCTCGGAGCGCCACGACGGGAAATACATCCTGCATACCGCCAGCGGTCTTATCGAGACGTTTGATTTGGTGATTGGGGCCGACGGCGCGTGGTCGAAAGTGCGAGCCGCGTTGACCGAGGAGCACCCGGTTTATACCGGCGTGACCTTCGTCGAATTAATCATAGACAACGTCGACCAACGTCATCCTGAAGAAGCGAAACGCGTCGGTCAGGGCTCGATGTTTGCGCTTCATGAACATAAAGGGATTATTGCCCAACGCAATGGCAATAACGTGATCCGTGTGTATGCCGCTTTCCGTACACGGCCCGAAGAAACTGACCGCCCCGATAAAACGCTTTCTTCTCTCTCACTGGACGATCTTCTCGCCCGCTTTGAAGGCTGGTCCCCTTCGTTATTATCGCTCATCGCGAAAGCGGACAGCATCGTTGCGGTCAGGCCAATTGTCACGCTGCCTCCCGCACACCGCTGGTCGCCACAAGATGGGCTTACTCTTATCGGTGATGCGGCGCACGTCATGCCGCCGCTCGGTGTTGGCGTTAACCTCGCCATGCTCGATGCCGCAGAACTCGCCGAAGCGCTGGTCAACAGCGCGGATTGGCGTCTGGCGGTGCGTAACAGTGAACAGGCAATGCTGACTCGTTCCCATGTGATTTCAGAGCAATGTGCCCGCGCATTACAACAAATGTTCAGCGAGGAAGGTTCACATGCGGCCCTGGATGATAGGAACGAAAAGCATCCGTCCGCATGAACATCACTGATATCTGGCTCATTCAGCCGTCGATGCACACCTCAGCACTGGCGATAAACCTGCCCTCATCCGAGGCTAAAAACAGTGCGGCGGCGAGAGGGAAGGAACGGAATAAAGCATCAACACACGGGCTGTCACTCGCCCTTGACGGTCTCCACGTGCAGCGATTCGCCGATGGCATAAAAATTACCGCCCGCGATGTAATGCACACTGCGCAGATCGGGGTCCGATGTCGCGAATTCCCAATGCCCGTCTTTGAATACGCGCGTGTCGGCCCATGCGCCGGTCACTTCACCAATGAACAGGTCATGAGCCGCCTGATTGTGCGGTTCGTTGATCAATCGGCAAGAGAGCCACGCGGAGCATCCTGCAACAAAAGGCCCGTCATGCCCTTCGATGCTAAACAACTCAACGCCGCTTTTCGCCAATTTAGCGGGTTCGGTAAACAGGCTGTGCTGACCAAGATCGTACGTCAGTTGAAGTTGCGCCACGGTCGGGATCTGGAGGACAAACGTGCCGCTTTTTTCGATCAGCTCCCGGGTTTTGGTGATTTTATCCAGCACCACCATCACCTTGGACGGGGAGAAATCCAGCGCGCAGGACCACGCAGCGGTCATGACATTTTCGACACCCTCGTGGCTGGCCGAAACCAGTACCGTTGGGCCGTGGTTAAGTAATCGGTATGATTTTTCTAAGAGTACGGGTGCAATGTTTGGATTCATCTGGATACCTGAAAAAAGAGTGCTCACTTTCGCCGCCTTGTACGGCTTGCTAACAATAGCAAAAGTCGGCTATTGACGTGAGCACCCTCCGTGTCTTTTGCACGATATTTGTCGATGAATCCGAACGGGTTAAGCGTGATTTGCCGCACGCGTGGTGTCGCGTAATCCAGCGCTAAGCTGTTCTTTATTCAGCGGAACACAGTAAACCGGCGTGCCGGCTTCGAAACGCCACCCTTCTGACAGTGCACCTGCATCCACAACGTCAAATCCAAACTCGTTCAGCAAAGAGGTCACGATGGCCTTTCCCTCTTCATCATCACCCGCAATCGGCAAGGCGCGACGTTCTGATCCGATGACATCAAAGTCATCAGCATCGAGATCGTTCATCCTGATCGCGTTGAAGGCTTTGATCACCCGTGAAGCAGGCAAATGCTGGGCGAGTAATTCGCTGGTGGTGGTTTGGTGCTCGTCCAATTCGGCAATATGTCCGTCACGTTCGGGATAATAGTTATTGGTATCAATGACTATTTTGCCCTCTAAGGGCGCCACGGGGACGCTGCGATAAGCCTCCAGCGGGATCGCCACTATCACGATGTCACCGAAATTCACCGCTTCCTCAACCGTACCGGCCTGACACCCAGTGGTGCGCGACAAGGTGAATAACGTTTTGGGTCCGCGTGAATTACTGACCATGACCTGATGGCCTGACGCCACCGCCAGCTTACCGAGGGCTCGCCCGACAAAACCGGCACCGATAATTCCTATCTTCATTTTTTCGCTCCAAGTGTTGATGACAGGGAGAGATTGATTGATATAGATTGGAAGATAAATAGCCATTCAAAGTGATGACTAACAACATAGGGTGGGGAATCATGGACCGACTGACCAGTATGGAGGTTTTTGTAAAATCGGCGGATGTGGGTTCATTTGCCGCCGCCGCCGAGGTGTTGGCTCTGTCGCCGCAAATGGTGGCGAAGCATATCGCCTCACTTGAGACGCAGCTCGGCACCACGTTGCTCAACCGCACTACGCGCCGCCAACATCTGACTGATGTGGGTCGCGCCTACTATGAGCGCTGCAAACGGGTGCTGTCTGAAGTCGAAGCTGCCGACTCGTTAGCTCTGGATATGCATACTCAGCCGAAAGGAGTATTGAAAGTCAGCGCCCCCACCACTTTTGGTGCGTTCACCATGCCGACTTTCGTTACTCAATTTCTTAATCAGCATCCCGAGATGCAAATAGAGCTGTCGCTGGACGACCGCTATGTTGATCCGCTGGAAGAAGGCATCGAAGTGATGATCCGCATTGGCGATTTGGTCGACTCGTCGCTTATCGCCCGAGAGCTGGCCCCTTATCGCTTTATCGCCTGCGCGTCACCGGACTATCTTGCCAAACGCGGCATTCCGGCCACGCCCGACGACTTGAGCAACCATGATTGTCTGAGTTACTCGTACCGGTCACCCTCTCCGCAGTGCCGCTGGAATTTCACCCGCGATGGGAAAAAACAAGACGTTCACATCGACGGCCGTTTTCGTAGCAACAACTGGAATGCCCTGTTGCACGCCGCCACCAGTGGGTTCGGCATTACGCTTGGTCCCGAAATTATTCTGGCCAATGAAGTGAAAGCCGGTCGGCTGGTGCAAGTTCTGGGCGACTATCAAGGTCCTTCCAGACCGATGCATGTGGTATACCCGCCGACACGGCAAACGACCACCAAATTACGCAGTTTTGTCGATGCGCTGGTGGCTGAGTTTGGCTGTTAACCTTCTGTCAGAACGCTGGGTTGAGGGCATCGGGTTGGGATACGAAGAAGGCAGGATAAGGGATAGGAATGGAAAAAGCCCCAGCGAGTTGGCCGGGGCTTTTAAGGTACTACAGTATTAGTAATTAACATTCATCAACTTAATAACATCGTACTACTTCTAAAGATGTACGTTATTCAACAGGATATTTTGGTACGTAATGAAATACTATCCTCCTATCAATTAAATGGAATAAAGCAGTCATCCTGTTTATTTCATCCCGCTAAGCCGAGGCTTATAACCGGATGAGTACATCACCCTCGCGATATATACTCTTTGATGCGTTGCCTTACTTTCGTCGCGACATTCTCGATTTCATACTTTCGTACCCAAATCGCGAACATTACTCTTAACAACAAGGCCTTACATCATCGCGTTATCCCAAGATGCGATTGTAGAGATTTACTACGTAGCCTTAAAGCCTGATCTCACGAATTCATTTTTCATCAATCCTCCGTGTCGGATCACCCAAACTAAAATACTTCATGGCCTGTATCGCACTCTATTTACTGCGGAAATCCATCGCTGAATTTCCCGGCTGTTAAAAACGAAGCTGACAATATTTAACTTCGTTTTTCCTTAGCGCTGAACCTTAATCTACTCGTTCTCAGCCGTGTGTCAACACTGTATTTAAGAGGGTCTTCCCCGATCATGGTGGGAACGCCAAATAGAATGTTTCTGTTCAGCAACTTAAAATCCCCGCAGTCATTCCCTGAATATCCCTAAGGCTATTAACCCTAAATATACGACGTTTACCG
>Ga0105856_1000236_pt1 | contig 29335 bp, 32 predicted proteins | sample OrgsoiDNA_201060_FD_89681 | JGI IMG/M metagenome (GOLD analysis project Ga0105856, IMG submission 89681) | Permafrost soil microbial communities from the Arctic, to analyse light accelerated degradation of dissolved organic matter (DOM) -... | ecosystem: Environmental > Terrestrial > Soil >...
ACATCGCCGTCGCGGGCGGTCAGCGAGATGCCTTTGAGCACCTCAAGCTGTCCGTAGCGTTTGTGCAAGTTGCGGATTTCAAGCGCGGGCGTGGCCTCAGCCATGTGCGTTCCTCATAGTGTTTCGCTCCTGCTGTTGGTGGCCTTCCTGGCGAGGCGGCCAAGCTAGCATAGCGTTCGAATGGCAGCCAACAGCGCTACGGGCGGTAAACGGATGGTGTGTGGCAGGTTGTCGCATCGGTGGAGCAGACTGTCGCGCTGCTATCAACCGAACAGACGTTTGACCCCGCTTTAAATACAAGCCGGAGCGGGGGGCACGTAAAAAAAGGCGCGATGTTGCCAGCTTTGACGGGGTGTTGGAAGCGCTAACCGGACAAACGTTCCGGATCTGCACTTTTATTGTGCGTCGCGCATTTTTTAAGTGTGTTTATGGTGCGTTGATTCGTCCTTCAAGTGGGTCGCTGGGTAACGCTCTGGCAAATTGCCATTAATCTCAATGACTTGCGATGACCGTCCGGTCAGCCTAAGAGCCGCGGTTCTCGGGACTCTGTAACATTTTGGCGCAATTATTGCGTGCAGAATACGGAACGCCCCGTTGGATTCTTTTTACGAGAAAGAAATGCCAGACGCGGTGGACTGAATCGCTTTCCTTGCAAAGGTAGTTTCAATGAGCAGCACCCAAAGCTCTAATGGCCTCGAACAGGGGCTCAAACCGCGTCATGTGACTATGTTGTCGATCGCTGGTGTTATCGGCGCCGGCCTGTTTGTTGGCTCGGGCCACGCCATCGCAGCTGCCGGCCCAGCCGTGCTGTTGGCCTACGCCGCTGCCGGCGCGCTGGTCGTGCTGGTGATGCGCATGCTCGGCGAAATGGCCGTCGCTTCGCCGGACACTGGCTCCTTCTCGACATACGCCGACCGCGCGATCGGGCATTGTGCCGGTTTCACCATCGGCTGGTTGTATTGGTGGTTCTGGGTGTTGGTGATCCCGCTGGAGGCCAACGCCGCCGCGACCATCCTGCATGCCTGGTTCCCGAATGTGGCGATCTGGGCCTTCACCCTGGTTATCACTTTGCTGCTGACGGTGACCAACCTGTTCAGCGTGAAGAACTACGGTGAGTTCGAATTCTGGTTCGCTCTGGTCAAAGTTATCGCGATCATCGGCTTCATTGGTCTCGGCATTCTGGCGATTTTCGGCTTCTTGCCGAACAGCCAGGTCAGCGGCGTTTCGCACCTGTTCGACACCCAAGGCTTCCTGCCAAACGGCATGGGCGCTGTATTGGGCGCGATCCTGACCACCATGTTTTCCTTCATGGGCACCGAGATCGTGACCATCGCGGCCGCGGAATCGAAGAACCCTGGCCAGCAAATCTCCAAGGCCACCAACTCGGTGATCTGGCGGATCGGCTTGTTCTACCTTGTGTCGATCTTCATCGTCGTGGCCCTGGTGCCATGGAACGATCCGGTTCTGGCTGCTGTGGGTTCCTACCAGACTGTACTTGAGCGTATGGGCATCCCGAATGCCAAGCTGATCGTCGACATCGTGGTGCTGGTGGCTGTGACCAGTTGCCTGAACTCGGCGCTGTACACCGCTTCGCGCATGATGTTCTCCCTGGGCAAACGCGGTGATGCGCCGGCCGTTTCCCAACGCACCAACAAAAGCGGCACGCCGTACTGGGCAGTCATCCTGTCCACCGCTGCTGCGTTCCTGGCAGTGTTTGCCAACTACGTGGCCCCGGCCGCTGTGTTCGACTTCCTGCTGGCCACCTCCGGCGCCATCGCGTTGTTGGTGTACCTGGTGATCGCCATCTCGCAACTGCGTATGCGCAAGCAGCGTATGGCACGCGGCGAAAAAATCGCCTTCAGCATGTGGTTGTTCCCGGGCCTGACCTACGCGGTGATCATCTTCATCGTCGCGGCCCTGACCATCATGCTGTTCCAGGACGCCCACCGCGTGGAGATCCTCGCGACCGGGTTCCTGAGCTTGCTGGTAGTGGCGGTCGGCTTGTTCGTAGCCCGTCGTCGCAAGATGCAGAAGGTTGGAGCGGTGGTGTTGAACTGATTCACATCGCGTAATGCAAAACGGCCGCTGTCAGTGATGACAAGCGGCCGTTTTTGTTTTCCGGGCAGTGTTTCAAGTGGGGTGAACCCAATCCTCAACCCGTAAGCCAGGTACGCGTTCAAACTCCCGAAGATTATTTGTTATTACGGTGAATCCTTGTGAGCGCGCGTGGCCGGCGATCATCTGATCATAGGGACCTATCGGTGTTCCTGCTTTTGCCAGTTCTGAACGAATCATCCCGGTGTGAGCGGCGGCATCGTAATCGAAAGGCAAGATCTCGAGGCGGGCAGCAAAGCCCTCGATGACAGCGAGGTTCTTTTCCGGCGCTGCGGATTTCTCTGCACCGTAGATCAGTTCCATCAGCGTAATTGCACTGATGCACAACTGGCCGTGATGACGATTAAACGCCTCGCGTACAACTTGGGGCTTGTTCTTGATGGTGAAAATACAGATGTTTGTATCGAGCATGAACTTGATCATCAGAACGACTCACGCTCCTGATCGATAGGTTGTTCACGGTCGGTCATGAAGTCTGTACTCACGCCTTCGCCGTCGAACCAGCTATCCCAAGCTTCTCCAGCGGGAGTGATGATTCGTGCTCTGCCGATGGCGATTACATCAACTCGTTTCACATCCCCAGGCATCGCTACGGCTTTGGGCAGGCGAACGGCCTGGCTCCGGTTGCTCATGAAAATGGTGGTTTGTTCCATGTTGTCCTCCTGCTCTTTTGCTGCAGTTGTGAGTCCAAAGGATAGTTTTTAAGCGGGATATGTCAATGGGATATACGTGTCGAGTGACAAAGGGTAGCGACAGACCTGGGCACGTTTTTGTTCTCTACAAAAAAACGGCCGCTGTCAGTGATGACAAGCGGCCGTTTTTGTTTCTATTCGAAGGCGATTACTCAGCCTTTTCTTCCTGCGCGTCCAGCGATTCGCGATAGCTATCCAGCGCAGTGCCGAAATCAGTGATGAACTGCGGATCGGTCAGCCAGGCCTGGGCGGTTTCGCGGTCCATGCCGTCGGTCCACATGCGGTAGTCGATCAGCATGTCGGCGGCCAGGTGGGTGGCGGCCATGGCTTCGTTGTCGGCGTTTTCCATATCCAGCAGTTCTGGGTGGTCGCTGATGATGTCGGCGAGGTTCGTCAGCAGGGTCAGTAGCATGTCGTTACGGCCGATGGCTTCGGCGTCGCGCATTTTGCTGAACATCGCCAGGGTGTATTCCGGGATCGGCTCGCCGATGTCGCCCAGGTCATCGTCCAGCTCGGCGGGTTTACGGCCGTGGATATTGATTTGCTTGGCTTTGATCTTGGCGCGTTTGGCGCGTTTTTGTTGCTTGTTCAGGGATGCCATTAATTTCAGTTCGCTTTCGGTTGTGTTTGGGCCGCGATGGCGTCGGACGCCGCCACGTAGTCAGCCTGGAAGGCTGGGGATTCGATCCACGCCAGGGCGCCGGCTTCGTCCGCTTCGGTGGACCACTGGCGATACTCGATCAGCGCCGCGAGGATGAAGTCCATCGCGCCTTCTTCGCCTTCCTGTTCGTACACCAGCGTCAGCAATGGGTCTTCGAGGAAAGCCGTGCACATGGCTTGCTGACTGATTTTTTCAGCGTCGATCATGGTCTTGAACAGTTCGGTCAGGTCCACCGATTCGAAGTCGATGCGGTCATCGTTCGGGTCCAGCTCCACCGGCGCGGCAGCCCGTTGGGTGCGGTTCTGCTTGGCCTTGGCTTTGGCGCGGGTGGCGCGTTTTTGCTGCTTGTTCGCGGATGCCATGGGCGTCGTTCCGTATTTCGTTGAGAGGGCAGGTCACTCAGCTACGTGAAACTCGCCGCCCGGGAGTATCGGGGGCCAGTTCGCCGTTTTGCAGCCAGGACAATGCAATGGGCCATAGTGTGGCTTGGTATGGGCTACGAAAAAAGGCGAAATGTCCGACTTCTTCTTCGCCAATGTCTTTCGGGGCGATTCGCAGATGGGTGGTCGTGCTGCCGGTGAAGTAGCCGAGCAAGCGCTCAATGGCCGGGATCGTGCCGTAAGGATCGTCGCTAAGGCTGATGGCCAGGGTTTTTGCGGTGACATTGGCGAACGGCAGCCGACCGTGCTTTGCGTGGATCACGCGACCGCTGGGGCGCTGCTCGTAGCGAGCGGTGGGCGTGCTCCAGTCGCGGACGACGCCGGCGGGCGTGTCTTCCAGCCAGCCAAGACGTTTGCCGGGGAAGTAACCGCAGATCATCGTCATCAGCGGCATCACCAGGTGCCATTTGCCGAACATTCGCCAACGGTGAGCGGGCGCATAGTCGCGCCAGTAAGCGAACTGCGCGCCGACCGTCACCAAGTGCCGGATCAGGTGCCCAGAGGCCCCCAGGCCCGCCGCACAGCCGCCAAAGCTGTGGCCGACCACGTCGATGGGCTGGCCGGGGAATTCACGCTGAGCGCGCTTGAGCATCGCTTCGAAATCCAGCGCGCCCCAGTCGGACCAGGAAGCGTCCAGCCCTTTCAGCGACGCCGGCCGCGATTCGCCGATGCCACGGTAGTCATAGGTGATGACATCGAAGTCATTGGCGAACAGGTAATCGGCGAAGCGCGAGTAGTGTCGGCAACGGACCGAAGTGGCGGCGTTGATGATCACGACCGGGCGGGCGGTGTCCTGGAAGGCGTGACGCCAGGTGAAACCGCCGAGGGTGAAGCCGTCGCAGGCGGGTTCTTTGAAGGGGGCGCTAGTAACTGGCGACGTTAACTCAGCCTGGGCTGGTGCCGGTGAGAGCATGTCCTGCAAATTCATTGGCTTTGGACCTTTGCGGGTAGCTGCCAACGATAGTCTTCGCGCAGCTTATGGACAATCTGTCGGGGTTATCGGTCTGTTTGGTTGAGCAGACGCTCTTCAATTGCCCGTCGTTCCCGATCCAGCTCAGCGCGCAACTCCTCCTCGCTCGGCAACACCAGTTTGTACTTGCTGGCGAACAGTTGTTCGTTGCCCTGTAACACCGAGTAGCGCACCACTGACTCGTTTTTTTGCGCGCAAAGAATGATACCGACGGTGGGCCCGTCTTCATCGTTGCGCTTGAGGTCGTCATACATGCGCACATACATGTCCATCTGGCCAACATCCTGATGGGTTAATTCACCGCGCTTGAGATCGAAGATGACAAAGCATTTGAGCAGGTAGTTGTAGAACACCAGATCGATGTAGAAGTCTCTGCCTTCGGTGCTTATGCGTTGCTGGCGGGCGACAAAAGCAAAACCATTCCCCAGCTCGAGCAGGAAGCCCTGAAGTTGCTCGATGAGTGCTTGTTCAAGTTCGGTTTCCAGAACGAGTCCTGCATTGGGCAGGCCGAGAAACTCGAGCATCACGGGATCCCGGATGAATTCCCGAGGGCTGTCGGTCATCGTTTTGATGTTGGTAGCGGCTTCCGTTGACGGGAGCCTTGTCCCGACTCATCAATAGACGCTCGTAGTAGAGGGTGTTGATCTGGCGTTCCAGCGCGCGGCTTGACCAGTTTTGATTGGCGGCTTCGTCCATGTACCACTTGCGTGCCTTGTCGTTATCGACACGTAGCAGCCTTCGGTAGTGGGTCCAGCTCAATTCGGAACGCAGTGCGTTCCAATTTGGAAAGGTCTGATAAAAGTCCCGCATATACCTCAAATTACGGTCATCAAAACCTTTCCCAAACTTCCCTGTCAGGTCCTTCGCAAGCGTCGCCAGCAATTGCTTGCCATACGTGGCCCTTTGGGCACCTTCCTGCTCGAACTCGACAATATGCCGGCCAATCTGCCAGCAGGTTTGTACTTGAGCGGTATCGACCGCTCTCAAAACCTTCTGGCGCGTCTGGCGAATCAATTCGCCAAGATTGCCAAGCAGTGAGGCGAGTTGTGGGTCTTGAGTGTTGTCGGGTGTGAGGGCGCTCATGAAGTTTTCCGCAGCTGGATTGACTGGCGGAAAGAATGCCAATGACAAGCTAGTCAGCGATGCCGGGCGCTGCCGAAAAACCGGAAGGAAATTCCGATTCAATTTGCAGGACGCCGCCGGCTGCGTCCGACGTTTAAGGAATACAACGCGTAGTCCTATTCGCAGTCGTCCCAAGTTCCAATCAATCTAAAACTTGGGTGTCCCGTCAGAAATCTAAAGGGGTAACGATTGGGCTCCGTAGAGCCCGGGAGTCGCCATCATGAAGTACATTCATTCACTCGTATTGCCACTCGCCGCCCTTGGCGTGTTGATGTTCCCAACCCTGTCGCATGCCGCCAGCCTCGATCCGGTCGACAATTCCGGTGTACAAGCCCAGCAGCAGCAACAGAACGGGATCACCTACCTGTCCGGCGGTATCGGCGAGGACGAGTCAAAGGCCATTCAGCAGTCCAAGGGTTATAACTTGCACATGACCTTCTCCGTTGGTTCGCAGAATCAATACATTCCCGACGTGGAAGTGGTCATTCAAAAAGCCCAGGGAGAAACCGTGCTGACCCTTACTCAGGCCGGCCCTCTGGTTTACGTTCAACTGCCTGCCGGTAAGTACACCGTTGTTGCGACTCGCAACGGCGAGGTGCGGCGTGACGTGACGGATGTAGGCAGCGGCGCTGCTCGCAATCTAGTCTTCCACTGGGGCGAGGCAAATTAGGCGCCTCGGATTTGGGGCATTGGCTTGTCAGGCTGTCGTGATTACGATTCTCAGCAGGCAGAGGCACCCGCGCTGTGAGAAACGACTGTTCAGTTCCTGATCAATACTGGCCAGTGCTTATAGCGATGCCAATGATTGGAGGACTGCTACACGCAAAGGATTGGTTTCCACGCTCAGCAGTTTGATGGCTAAGGCGCAGCAGACCACGATCAACATGGGCTTGATCAGCCGGGGACCGACCCGAACAGCCGCTCGTGCACCTAGCTGTGCACCGATGAACGCTGCCAAAGCCATGGCTATGGCAATCGGCCAGATAATTACCCCTTTGGTGATAAAAACCGATAGAGAGCCCAGGTTGCATGAGGCATTGGCAAGTTTGGTGAAGCTCATGGCCCGCATCATGCCGAGGCCACAGAGAAGGACAAACCCGACAATGAAGAAAGAGCCTACGCCGGGGCCAAATATGCCGTCGTAGAAGCCCAGGATGGGCGCAACGGTAAACGAGAAAAGCAGGATGCCGATTCTCTTGCGCCGGTCCTCACTGGCCAGTTTTGGCGAGAGCGCAAAATAGATAGCCACCAGAATCAGCATGATGGGCACGCACACTTCCAGATAACGCTTATCAATAGAACTGACCAACAAGGCGCCACCGGCGCCGCCAATAAATCCGCAGACAACCAGGAAGCGGCCTTGGCGCCACTCGATCAAGCCCTTGCGAGCAAAGGTTATGGTTGCCGAAATAGTTGCCGAAGCAGCCTGGAACTTGTTCGTTGCAATTGCACTGATCGGATCTACACCTGCCAGAAACAACGCAGGTAAGGTGATCAAGCCACCACCTCCGGCAATGGCATCAAAAAAGCCAGCGCAAAAGGCGACAAGCGCCAACATGCCAATGACATCCCAAGACATTACATTCCCTCTTTATCGTTGTTGGCCAGTCATCACATGACGGGTCGTTCAAGCCTGAGCATTTAAAAAATCAGCCCTGCAGCAGTAATGGGTCATCTGAAACAACGATAGGAGTCGAAAATTTTGAAAGTCCGAAGATGCGAACCAAGACCCGCCTGTTGTCTTTGATGACATCCCGACAGTGCAGAGCCCGGGTGTTATTGATGGCCATGGCCGATTCCTGGGTCAGCGTGTATTTGGCGGGAGTTGCTTCGTCCACGCCCTGACAAAGGGCGGTGTAGGCTTGTTTAACAAAATTCGAGACGTTCTCGTTGACCGAAAAGCGATACGAGTTGAAACGGGCGGCGAAACCGACTTTGTCGTCGAACTCCAGAATCGAAACGTTGCGGCCATCCTGTCCTCTGCCACTGACAAAGGAATCGCTACGAGTGAACTGAAAGTTACCCGTGGTCAGTGCGAGGCAGTTGGTGACGCCAATTTTTTCGAGTATGGGAGGCAGTGGAATGACCCGAGTAGGTTCCAGGCTCGGGTTCCACAGGGCGGAAAGTATGAGCGACGAGGGAGAGGGTGAGTGCCCGTCTTTCGCGTTCACGGCGCACCAGTAAGGCGCCTCGGTATGCGGGCCAAGTGCGAGGCCGGAATGGGAGCTCAGTTCTTTGATTTCCGGCTCGGCATTGATTTTGATAAGTCCGCCACCCTTGAAGTTGGCCACCAATCGAACCAGTTTTCCTTCGTTATCCATGTCATAGGCAAAGGCAGTGTTATCCACCAGTTTCAACAGGATCTGACTACGGGCAGCCAGGCAAAGGATGTCGTATCGATTTTCGAGGGATGTCAGGTTTGGTAGTTCATTTGGAGGGCTGACATCGGTGAATTTCTGTAACCCTTCAAAGATCAACACAGAAACCAGGCCGTCGGAGTAGGCACCCAGCAGCTCACATTGGTCTTTCGAAAACGAGAACTTTAACTCGGTGGCTGCCAGAGAGGCTTTGGACTTGGCTCCTGGTGCCTGCGGCCCGCCGATCGCGGCCAGTTCTTCGGCGAATCTGTGAAGTAGGGTCGCTTGCCGAATATCAAAGCTGAAAGTTCTGATTTCTTGTTCAGTAAAAAACTCGGCGGTTTCGACGTCGTGTTTGATGGCGCCAGTCATTGTCTACATCCCTGTCGTGTATCTGCTCCCGGTTATGCGGCAGATCCTCCTTCGATTCTGCCCAGTCCGATAATCTGCGTATGTCATCCATTTCCGTTAAAGCCTACGGAGCGTTCCGACAGACCCGAAGGACAGCCAAAAAGGTTCGATCACCCCTGCTGATGCTTTTCGCGACTAGGCCTCGGCGAGCGTTACAGGCGTTTCCTGGCGTGGCGATAGGAGGTGGGGAATTGATGCTTCGTCCGGCGCTTCGATGGTGAGTGGAGCGGCGCCTGATCAAATCGCGGGCATAAAAAAACCCTGAATCTTGCGATTCAGGGTTTTCGGTATTTGGTGCCCAGAGACGGAATCGAACCGCCGACACGGGGATTTTCAATCCCCTGCTCTACCGACTGAGCTATCTGGGCAACGGGGCGCATTAAACTGGTTTTTCAGGGGGTCGTCAAGAAAGTTTTCAAAAAAATTTTAATTATTACCGTCGCTTACGTTCCGACCCCCGAAATATCGGGATTATTCAGCCGGCGGAACGTAGCCGTCAGCCTTGGCGTATTCCTCGCCGGAAAAGAACTTGTCCATCTCGCCCTGCAGATATTTGCGATCTTCGGCGTTCATCATGTTCAGGCGTTTTTCGTTGATCAGCAGGGTTTGGTGTTTCTGCCAGTCGGCCCAGGCCTTGGCCGAGACGTGGTCAAAAATGTCCTGACCTTTGGCGCCCGGGAACGGGGCGCGCTCCAGGGCTGGCAATTCTTCTTTGTACTTGCGGCACATGATGGTGCGGGTCATGACGACTCTCCTGCGTTCAATACGGCGGCCGCGCGTTCGAGCAAGGTTTTGACCGGGGCGGCAAGGCCCAGGCGCGGCGGGGTGGCGAGGTTATACCAGAGCCAGTCAGCCTCGGCCACGTGATGACCGGACTCCTGGACCTGGACCAGCCAGGGTTCGATGGACAACTGGAAGTGGCTGAAGGTGTGGACCAGGCTCGGCAGCGCTTGTTGGCTGCCCAGTTCCAGCGAGTGCTGCGTGGCCAGATGTTGCAGGTCGTCGAGGTCGTCGAGTTCCGGCAAGCTCCACAAACCGCCCCACAGGCCCGTGGAAGGCCGCCGGTAAAGCAGAATCGCACCTTTGCCGTTGGCGAGCATCGGCATCAACGTGCGCTTCTGTGGCACGGTTTTGCGCGGTTTGGGAATCGGGTAGCGGGTTTCCAGGCCGAGCATGTGCGCTTCGCAGCCCTTTTCCAGCGGGCAGAGCAGACAGCTCGGTTTACTGCGAGTGCAAAGCGTGGCGCCCAGATCCATCATCGCCTGGGTGTAGGCGTTGACTCGATCATGCGGTGTAAAGCGCTCAGCGTTCGCCCAGAGCTGTTTGGCGACCTTCGGCTCACCCGGATAACCCTCTTGCGCGGTAAAGCGCGCCAGGACCCGTTTAACGTTGCCGTCGAGGATCGGCGCCCGCAGGCCCATGCTCAGGCTGGCGATGGCGCCGGCCGTGGACAAACCGATGCCCGGCAGATCGACAAGCTTTTCCACATCACGGGGGAATTCGCCGCCGTATTCAGCGACGACGATCTTCGCGGTCTTCTGCAGATTGGGTGCGCGAGTGTAGTAGCCCAGGCCCGTCCACAAGTGCAGCACTTCGTCTTCCGGCGCTGCAGCCAGGGCTTCAACCGTCGGCAACGAAGCCATGAAACGGTCGAAGTAGTTCAGCACGGTGCTGACCTGGGTTTGCTGCAACATGATTTCCGAGACCCACACCCGGTACGGGGTGATGCCCTGTTGCCAGGGCAAGTCGTGGCGGCCGTGGCGGTCGTACCAGTCCAGCACCGCCGATGAAAACTGCTCGGCTCTCATCGCTTGAACAGCCCCTTCAATGCGTTTTTCAGTTCAGGACTGACTTTGTCACCAAGCTTCTCGTCGATCTTGTCGCTGAGCTTGTCGCCGGCCAATTTAGCCGCGACCTGGCCCATGCGTTCGTTGTCCAGGCGGCAGGCCTTGGCTCCCAGTTCCAGCGGGCCACGGCAGCGCAACGGCCACTCGATGCCGACGAACTTGTCGCCGACCTGGCAGGCCGGATCCGGAATGGCGCTGGTATCGCCTTCGACGATGATGCCGACGCGATAGTCCATGCCCAGCACCCGCAGATCGACGTCGCCGTCACCGTTGACGGTCATGCCCGGGGTGCGCACTTTCATGTCGGGATTGCTGGCCACGCCGTTGCGAAAGGTCAGGTTGCCCTTGAGTTCCTGGAACGGCGTGTCCTTGCCCCGTGGTTCGCCGCTGAGGGTTTTGCGGTTCAGGGTGGCGATGCCTTTGCACAGTTGCTGCTCAAGGTTGGCATTGAGCAGCACGCCGTTGTTGATGACGAAACTGGCGTTGCCGTTGAGGCTTTCGATCAGTGCTTTCTGACTGTTGCCGTTGCCGGTCAGCGCGCTGGTGAGCGTCACCAGGCCTTTGACTGGCGGATTTTTACCCTGGCTTTCGAGGATCTTTTCCACCGGCACTTTGGTGATATGGGTTTGCATACTCAGGGCCGGCACTTGCTGACGCACGTCCAGGGTGCCCTTGGCTTCGAAGTTGCCGTTGTACAAGTCGCCGCGCAGGTTTTCGAGGGTCAGCAAGCCGCCCTGGCCGGAGGCTTTGAGCGCAGCGTTCTGGATGGGCAGTTTGTCGAGGGTCAGTAGGCCGAAGGTCAGGTCGGCATCTACGTCGAGTTTACTCAGGCGTTCCACCGGCAGCAGGCGCTCGGTGCTCCAGGCGCCTTTGGTCGGTGACGGTGGCAGCGGTGTAGTCCCGGCGCCAGCCATGGCATCGGCCTCGGTGCTGGCCACTTCGGCCTGACGCACTTGCGTGGCGCTGTTGGCTTCGGCGGATTTGGGCGGCAAGTAACGATCGACGTTGAACGTGTCAGCCTTGAGGGTGGCGCGCAGCGATTGCTTGGCGAAGTCCTCGACGGCGATCCGGCCACTGAAGTTGCTGTCGTCGACTTTCAGGTTGATGTTGTCGAACGCCAGGCTGGTGGGCGTCCCGGCGAGACGGCTGACCAGCTCGACTTTGCTCAGGCTGCCTTCGGCCATGGCCGGGAGTTTCTGGCCGATGCTGTCGACGAATTTGGCCAGGTCAAACTGGGCAATCGACAGGCCGCCGTTTATTTGCGGGGTCTTGTCGAGGTCGTTGACCTTCAGTTCACCCAAGGCGCGCAACTGGTTGGCAGAGATCTTGATCCCGGTCCATTCGGCGACGTTGGCCGCTTTATCCAGCAGCACCTGACCCTGGGCGGCGAAGGTCATGGTCTTGCCTTGCAGCGGGTCGCCGGTCACTTCGCCGGACAGTTTCATGTCTTCGAACTGGTAGCGCTGAAGGGCGCGGGCGATGCGCAGCTCACCGTTAAGCTCGGTACGAATCCGCAGCGCAGGCTGGTTCGCAGACAGGAACGCCGTGAGTTTGAGCGGAATGTTGGTCGAATCGTGAACAGCTCCGGTGCTCATCTGGATGCTTTCGGCGCTGTAGTTCTTGCCGGTTTTTTCATCGTTGTATTCAACCCGCGCGTTGTTCACGGTCAGGCTGTCGATGTCCAGGCGGATCGGCTGCGGCGGTTTTTCCGCTACAGCGGGGGCTTCTGGCGCAGGCTCGCCGGCAGCCGGCGGGGTGCCAGCTGGAGCAGTGTTGGGCTCTGGCGGGAGCTTGCCGATGTCTTCCCAGTTGCCGTGGCCGTCCTTGTCGCGGTTCAGGCGCAGGTTCAAGCCTTCGACGCGCACGTCACTCATCTGTACTTCACGGCGCAGCAGCGGCAGCACGCGAACCGACAGGCCGAGCATTTGCAAGTCTGCGTAAGGTTCGTTGGGTTTGATCAGGGTCGCGATGCTGGCGTCGTGCAATTCCAGGCCCAGCCACGGGAACAGGCTCCAGCCGATATCGCCATTGAGCGTCAGCTCGATGTGGGCCTTGTCGCGGGCAATCTGGCGAATCTCGTCTTTATAGTCGTTGGGATCGAAGAGGTGGGTCAGGGCAAAGCCCAGCGCCACAATGATCAGCAACAGCCCGAGAAGTACCAGACCCAGGATTTTGCCGAACGCTTTCATGGGCGAGTCCTTGTAGTTAGTCGAATTCGAAAAATAGCCGGGGAGTATAGCGCCCCAAAACTGACGACCGGTCAGTTCATGTCGGCAGTACATCCAATGGCACGTTCAGTTTGGCCGCCAGTGCCTGGGCTTCCAGGTGCCCGGCAGGCGCTAGCAAATGTAATGTCGCGCCCGATTGCGACGCCATTTTCTGCGCTTCGTTCACCAACCGCTCTGCCACGCCACGGCGACGGGTGATTTTTCGCACGCAAATTTGCGACAAATGCCAGACGTTCGGTTGACGTTGCAGGCGTCCGGCGCCCAGCAGCCGATCGTTGAAGCGCCCGGCAATCAGTGAGCCGTCCCGCAGGCAGCCTTCGATTAACTGCACGTCACCGGCAAACGGTGCAAACAGCCAGTGCGGCGCATCGCGGTAGATCTTTTGCAGGTCTTGCTGATCCTGGTAAGTGGCTTCGGTCAGCGGCTCGACAATGATCGGCATAGCGGTTCCTGTGAGTTTGTACGGGTATCAAGCCCCGTAGGAGCAAGGCTTGTCGGCGTTAGCGTCCTTTAGATCGCCTTCGCGGGCAAGCCTCGCTCCTACCGGTGAATGGCGATTTGGAGTCGTACGAGAACAGATGACATACAAAAGGTGATGTCAGTTTGGTTTTTCTGTCACGAGCAAATGGTAACCTCTGCCGGTTCGTCCGTCCTTCTGCGACTGAACATCGCGCCCAAACGGGTTTCACCCAAAAAACGGTCATGCCTGCGTGCATAAAGGCTGTGGGTGAAGAGTGGCTGGCGAACCATACTAATAATTGGGGGATACAGAATGAGCACGAGCATAACGGCGGACGGCCTCAAGGTCGGCCAGCCCGCGTTCCTGTCCAAGGAACGCATCATCGCCAAGCCCGGTTTCAACCGTTGGCTGGTACCACCGGCCGCTTTGGCCATCCACCTTTGCATCGGCATGGCCTACGGCTTCTCGGTGTTCTGGTTGCCGCTGTCCAAAGCCCTGGGCGTGACCGCTCCAGTCGCTTGCGCGCCGGACATGAGCTTCATCTCGCAAGTTTTCTCATCTCAATGCGACTGGCCGATCTCGATGCTCGGCTGGATCTACACCCTGTTCTTCATCTTCCTCGGCTGCTCGGCAGCGATCTGGGGTGGCTGGCTGGAACATGCCGGGCCACGCAAGGCTGGTGTTGTATCGGCACTGTGCTGGTGCGGCGGTTTGCTGATTTCGGCGCTGGGGATTTATACCCACCAGATCTGGCTGATGTGGATCGGCTCCGGGGTCATTGGCGGTATCGGCCTGGGCCTGGGTTACATTTCGCCGGTCTCGACCCTGATCAAGTGGTTCCCGGACAAGCGCGGCATGGCGACGGGCATGGCGATCATGGGCTTCGGTGGCGGCGCGATGGTTGGTGCTCCGCTGGCTGCGGCATTGATGAGCCATTTTGCTTCGCCAACTGGCGTGGGCGTATGGCAGAGCTTCCTGGTGATGGCCGCGATCTACTTCGTGTTCATGATCGGTGGCGCACTGTCCTACCGCGTTCCGCCAACCGGCTGGAAGCCTGAAGGCTGGACGGCTCCGGCGAAAAAAGTGGCGAACGCGATGATCACTCATCGTCATGTCCACGTGAACGTGGCGTGGAAAACCCCGCAATTCCGTCTGGTGTGGCTGGTGCTGTGCCTGAACGTGTCCGCCGGTATCGGCATTCTCGGCATGGCTTCGCCGCTGTTGCAGGAAGTGTTTGGCGGTAAATTGATCGGTGTTGACCTGCCATTCGGTCAGCTGGACGCCGGGCAACTGGCTTCCATCGCGGCCATTGCGGCCGGTTTCACGGGGTTGCTGAGCCTGTTTAACATCGGTGGCCGGTTCTTCTGGGCATCGTTCTCCGACTACCTGGGCCGCAAAAACACCTATTTCGTGTTCTTCGCCCTGGGCTTTGCCCTGTACGCACTGATCCCGAACCTTGGTCACCTGGGTAACGTTGCGCTGTTCGTAGCGGCGTTCTGCATCATCCTGTCGATGTACGGCGGTGGTTTTGCGACTGTTCCGGCGTATCTGGCGGACCTGTTCGGTACGCAAATGGTCGGCGCGATCCACGGTCGTCTGCTGACCGCGTGGGCGGCGGCGGGCGTGCTGGGGCCGGTGTTGGTGAACTACCTGCGTGAATATCAGCTGAGCATCGGCGTTGAACGTGCTGCCGCTTACGACATCACGCTGTACATCCTCGCGGGCCTGCTGGTGCTGGGGTTCCTGTGCAACCTGCTGGTTCGCCCGGTGGCCGACAAGTACTTTATGACCGACGCGCAACTGGCTGCCGAACAGGCGCTGGGCCACGACAAGGGTGCTGACAGCAGCACTGTGCTGGAGTGGAAGGCCGCGCCGGGCAGCAAGCCGTTGGCGATTGCTGCGTGGTTGGTGGTGGGTATTCCGTTGGCGTGGGGTGTTTGGGTGACCCTGCAGAAAACAGCAGTACTGTTCCACTAAGATGTTGTCCGGGCTGGCCTGAGCCTGAGAGGCCCAGGTCAGCCCTGCATAGCATCGAACCCTGTGGGAGCGGGCTTGCTCGCGAAGAGGGAGTGTCAGTCGACATCTATGTTGCCTGGCACACCGCTTTCGCGAGCAAGCCCGCTCCCACATTTGTTTTGTGTGTTCTGCAAAATGGTTGTACGGACATGTCTATCCCCGACAGCACGGGGGTCTGTCCGTCAGGGATATCACGTATCGTGTTTCTGTTTGGCGCCCGCGCCCCTATAATGGCTGCCTTTTTCGCCCAATGATTTTGCGGAGCTGGTGATGGCCGAACGTAAGGCGTCTGTCGAGCGCGACACTCTGGAAACCCAGATCAAAGCCTCGATCAACCTGGATGGCACCGGAAAGGCCCGATTTGATATCGGTGTACCTTTTCTTGAGCACATGCTCGACCAGATCGCCCGTCACGGGCTGATCGACCTGGATATTGTCAGCAAGGGCGACCTGCATATCGACGACCACCACACGGTGGAAGACGTCGGTATCACCCTGGGTCAGGCCTTTGCCAAAGCCATCGGCGACAAAAAAGGCATCCGTCGCTACGGCCACGCCTACGTACCGCTCGATGAAGCGCTGTCGCGCGTGGTGATCGACTTCTCCGGCCGTCCTGGCCTGCAGATGCACGTTCCCTATACCCGCGCCACCGTTGGCGGCTTCGATGTTGACCTGTTCCAGGAATTCTTCCAGGGCTTCGTCAACCATGCTCTCGTCAGCTTGCACATCGACAACCTGCGTGGCACCAACACTCACCACCAGATCGAAACCGTGTTCAAGGCTTTCGGCCGCGCCCTGCGCATGGCTGTAGAGCTGGATGACCGCATGGCCGGTCAGATGCCATCGACCAAAGGCGTTCTGTAATGCAGACGGTCGCGGTTATCGATTACGGCATGGGCAACCTGCACTCGGTGGCCAAGGCCCTCGAGCACGTCGGTGCCGGCAAGGTCTTGATCACTAGCGATGCCGATGTGATTCGCGAAGCCGACCGGGTGGTATTCCCCGGCGTCGGCGCGATTCGCGACTGCATGGCGGAGATCCGTCGCCTGGGCTTCGACTCGCTGGTGCGTGAAGTCAGCCAGGACCGTCCGTTCCTCGGCATCTGCGTCGGCATGCAAGCCTTGCTCGACAGCAGTGAAGAGAACGAAGGCGTTGACTGCATCGGCCTGTTCCCGGGCGCGGTGAAGTTCTTCGGCAAAGACCTGCATGAAGACGGCGAACACCTGAAAGTCCCGCACATGGGCTGGAACGAAGTGAAGCAGACGGTGGATCACCCGCTGTGGCACAACATTCCGGACCTGGCGCGTTTCTACTTCGTGCACAGCTACTACATCGCTGCCGGCAATGCGCGGCAAGTGGTGGGTGGCGGTCACTATGGTGTCGATTTCGCTGCGGCGCTGGCCGATGGCTCGCGTTTCGCCGTGCAGTTCCACCCGGAGAAGAGCCATACCCATGGCCTGCAATTGCTGCAGAACTTCGCCGCGTGGGATGGTCGCTGGTAAATGGCCGTCAAGAAGAAGCCGCCGATCCTGACCCTCACTCCTGAGCAGGAGAACGAGGCGAATCACAAGATCAAGCGGTTCATGGAGGATCGTTTCGAACTGGACCTGGGTTCGTTCGAAGCGGGGGAAATCCTTGAGCTGTTTACCCGCGAAATTGCGCCGCACTATTACAACAGGGCGATTTTCGATGTGCAGACGCACCTTAAAGAAAGGTTCGAAAGCATCGAAAGCGACTTGTGGGCGCTCGAGAAAAACTGATTTTCGAGCGAAGCTGAACAATCGAATTTGAAGGTTTGCCAGATGCTGATTATTCCCGCTATCGATCTCAAAGACGGTGCCTGTGTTCGTCTGCGCCAGGGCCGCATGGAAGATTCCACGGTGTTCTCCGATGACCCGGTGAGCATGGCTGCCAAGTGGGTGGAGGGTGGTTGCCGCCGTCTGCATCTGGTCGACCTGAACGGCGCCTTCGAAGGCCAGCCGGTCAATGGCGAAGTGGTCACCGCGATCGCCAAGCGCTACCCGAACCTGCCGATCCAGATCGGCGGCGGTATCCGTTCCCTGGAAACCATCGAGCACTACGTGAAAGCGGGCGTGAGCTACGTGATCATCGGCACCAAAGCCGTGAAAGACCCGGCCTTCGTTGCTGAAGCTTGCCGCGCGTTCCCGGGCAAAGTGATTGTTGGTCTGGATGCGAAAGACGGTTTCGTCGCCACCGACGGCTGGGCCGAAATCAGCACCATTCAGGTCATCGACCTGGCCAAGCAGTTCGAAGCTGATGGCGTGTCCGCGATCGTTTATACCGACATCGCCAAAGACGGCATGATGCAGGGCTGCAACGTTTCGTACACCGCGGCGCTGGCCGCTGCCACGCGTATTCCTGTGATCGCGTCCGGCGGTATTCACAACCTCGGTGACATCAAGTCGCTGCTCGACGCCAAGGCGCCAGGCATCATCGGCGCGATCACCGGCCGGGCGATATACGAAGGCACCCTCGACGTCGCTGAAGCGCAAGCTTTCTGCGATTCGTACAAAGGCTGAGGACTGACCATGGCGCTGGCCAAACGCATCATCCCTTGCCTGGACGTGGACAACGGCCGGGTGGTCAAGGGCGTCAAGTTCGAGAACATCCGCGACGCCGGTGACCCGGTGGAAATTGCCCGCCGCTACGACGAGCAGGGCGCCGACGAGATTACCTTTCTCGACATCACCGCCAGCGTCGATGGCCGCGACACCACGCTGCATACCGTCGAGCGCATGGCCAGCCAGGTGTTTATCCCGCTGACCGTCGGCGGTGGCGTGCGCACCGTGCAGGACATTCGCAACTTGCTGAATGCCGGCGCGGACAAGGTTTCGATCAACACCGCCGCGGTGTTCAACCCGGAGTTCGTCGGCGAAGCCGCGCAGCATTTCGGCTCGCAGTGCATCGTCGTCGCCATCGACGCGAAGAAGGTTTCACTGCCGGGCGAAACCCCGCGCTGGGAAATCTTCACCCACGGCGGCCGCAAACCGACCGGTCTCGACGCCGTTGAATGGGCGAAGAAGATGGAAGGCCTGGGTGCCGGTGAAATCCTGCTGACCAGCATGGACCAGGACGGCATGAAAAACGGCTTCGACCTGGGTGTCACCCGCGCGATCAGCGATGCGCTGGGTATTCCGGTGATCGCCTCCGGCGGCGTCGGCAACTTGCAGCATCTGGCCGACGGCATCCTCGAAGGCCACGCCAGTGCGGTGCTGGCGGCGAGTATTTTCCACTTCGGCGAATACACTGTGCAGGAAGCCAAGGCCTACATGGCTCATCGCGGAATCGTGATGCGCTAAACATACAGGCCAGTGGACAGCATGGCGGGCTCAAGGCACTCTTGGGCACGCCATGGATTCCGGTAGCCCGACATGCTCAAACGTCTTCTTCTCGTCCTCGCCAGCGCCTCTGTATTGCTCATCAATGCAGCCCACGCTGAAGAAAGTCCTGCCACCGACCTGGTGCTGCTGACCGAAAACTTCCCGCCGTACAACATGGCGATGAATGGCAAAAACTTTGCTCAAGACGAGAACATCAATGGCATCGCCGTGGACATCGTCCGCGAGATGTTCAAGCGCGCCAACATCACCTACAGCCTGACGCTACGTTTCCCTTGGGAGCGAATCTACAAGATCGCCCTCGAAAAACCCGGTTACGGCGTATTCGTGATGGCGCGGCTGCCGGACCGCGAGAAGCTCTTCAAATGGGTCGGCCCTATCGGTCCGGACGACTGGATCATGCTGGCCAAGGCAGACAGCAAAATCACCCTCGAAACGTTGGAACAGGCGCGTAAGTACAAGATCGGCGCCTACAAGGGTGATGCGATTGCCGAGACGTTGGCCAAGCAAGGGCTGAAGCCGATTGTGGTGCTGCGGGATCAGGACAACGCCAAGAAGCTGGTCAACGGCCAGATTGATCTGTGGGCCACAGGCGATCCGGCGGGGCGGTACCTGGCTCGACAGGACGGCGTGACGGGGCTTAAGACTGTGCTGCGGTTCAACAGCGCCGAGTTGTACCTGGCGCTGAACAAGGATGTGCCGGACGAAACCGTTGCCAAGCTGCAAGCGGCGCTGGATCAGTTGCGCAAAGAAGGTGTGGTGGACGAGATCATGGCGAAGTATCTCTAGGACCCATCAACAAACCGGGCTCCACACAAAACCCTGTGGGAGCGAGGCGTGGCAGATTACCGGTACACCCCATCCTTTCCATGCCCAGCCATCGCCTTGTTGCTGCGCACGCTGATCATCAACTTGATATCAATCCAGTCGATGCCCTGAGCCTTCAGCTTCGGCAACTCCCGCTCCAGCACCGCCAGCGTCTGCGGATATGGGTGCCCGATCATCACCGCCGAACCCTGCTTGTGCGCGAGGCTGATCGCAGTCTGTAACTGAGTGAAGATCGCGGCTTCTGTGCGCTCATCATCGAGAAACACATCCCGCGAAACGCTGGCCAATCCAATCTTCTGGGCCTCGGCCGCTGCAACCGTCTGCGCGCTGGTTCGGCTGTCGACGAAGAACTTGTGCCGACGCTGCAGCTCCGCCATCAGCCAGGCCATGGCCGGTTGCTGAGCGGTCATGCGACTGCCCATGTGATTGTTGATGCCGGCGGTATAGGGCACAGCCTTGAACGCGGCGTCGAGGCGTTTTTCCAGCTCTTCGAGGGGAAGGTCAGGATGCCAGGCGAACGGGCCGGTGGCCGGGTCCATGGGCATATGCAGGATGACGATCTTGCCGGCACGATGGGCTTCGCGGGCGAATTCGGCGGCATGGGGTGTGTCGGGCATGATCGCCGTGGTCACCGGGCCGGGCAGGGCGAGCACGCGACGATCCCGGGGCAGGTTTTGCCCCAGGTCATCGATGATCAGTGTCAGGTAAGCCTTGTGAGGCGATGACTTGGCGGGATCTGCGTGAGCAGCACCCGCCAGACAGCACAACAGGACGAGGAAAAACCGCAGGCGCATCTCAGCGGCCGGAGGTGATGCTCAGCCCTTTGAGCAGGCTCAGGGCCTGGGCCAGTTGGTAGTCGTCATCCTGCGGCATGGCTTTGGCTTTGGTTTTGCTGCCGGAACCGGTCGGTTTGTCGGCGCCGCCGTTGCCATTGCCCAAGTGACCTTGCAGATCGGCTTCCTTGAAGTAATCGCCATCCTGCTCGTTGGTGATCTTGGCCTTGCGCACTTCGATGTCCGGCACGATGCCCTGGGCCTGGATCGAGCGACCATTCGGCGTGAAGTACAGTGCGGTGGTGATCTTCAGGGCGCGGTCGTTGTTCAGCGGCAGCACGGTTTGTACCGAGCCTTTGCCGAAACTGGTGGTGCCCATCAGCACTGCGCGTTTCTGATCCTGCAAGGCACCGGCGACGATTTCCGACGCCGAGGCGCTGCCGCCGTTGATCAGCACGACCATTGGCACGGCTTCGCTTTCGTCTTTGCCGGTGGCAGAGAAGCGCAGTTCAGAGTTGGCGATGCGGCCCTTGGTGTAGACGATCAGGCCCTTGGTGATGAAGTGATCGACCACTTCAACCGCCGCTTGCAGCACGCCGCCCGGGTTGTTACGCAGGTCGAGGACGATGCCGTTGAGCTTCTTGCCGTTGTCCTTGCGCAACTTGGCCAGGGCCTTGGAAACCTCTTCGCCGGTCTTGACCTGGAACTGGGTGATGCGGATGTAGCCGTAGCCCGAATCCAGCAGCTGAGCCTTGACGCTCTTCACTTGAATGGTGGCGCGGACCAGGGTCACGTCGAACGGCGTACCGCCATCGCGAACCAGGGTCAGGGTGATCTTCTGGCCGAGCTTGCCGCGCATCTTGTCCACGGCCTCGGTCATGCTCTGGCCGCGAGTCGGGGCGCCGTTGATCTTGACGATAAAGTCGCCGGCCTGGATGCCCGCTTTGGAAGCCGGGGTGTCATCGATTGGTGAAACCACTTTGATGAAACCGTCTTCGGCGCCGACTTCGATGCCCAGGCCGCCGAATTCGCCGCTGGTGCTTTCCTGCAGTTCAGCGAAGTCTTCCGGGCCCAGGTAGGCGGAGTGCGGATCGAGGTTGCTGAGCATGCCCTTGATGGCATTTTCCAGCAGGGTCTTGTCGTCTACCGGTTCGACATAGGCAGCCTTGATCCGGTCCATGACCTCGGCAAAGGTGCGCAACTCTTCCAGCGGCAATGGCGCCTTGGTGGTCGCAGCCGTGCCCGCAGGTGCAGGAGCTGGCGCCGCTACCGGGGCAGGCTGAGCGGCAAACGCCAGAGGCGCGCCGATCACCAGGGCGATCGTCAGGGCCAGCGAGGTAAGGCGGGACAAATGCAGCATGTCGAACGAACTCCTAATGTAGGTGACTCAACGCCTATCCTTGCGCGTGGCACCATTGCGCTGGATCACTCGGGTGACCCTGCTGACGAATTGCAAAATACAGCGCTGGTGTGTCCTGCCCGCCACTGTTACCGACAGTGGAGATGGACTCACCGGCTTTAACCACGTCACCCGCAGACTTGAGCAGCGTCTGGTTGTGACCGTAAAGACTCAAAAAACCGTTGCCGTGGTCCAGAATCACCAGCAGCCCGGCACCGCGCAACCAGTCGGCAAACACCACGCGGCCACCGTGCACGGCATGCACCTGGCTGCCGGCGGAGGCGCTGATCATTACGCCGTCCCACTTGGTCCGGGCATCGTCGCCGCGGCTTTCGCCGAAGCGTGCCAACAGTCGACCATCAACTGGCCATGGAAGTTTGCCGCGGGCTGAAGCAAATGCGCCGCCAAAGGTCTCGCCAGAACTTGAAACCAGCGCGCCGGGTGTCGATTTAGCGGGTTTGCGTGGGGCATCGGTGGTGGCATCTGCCTGAGCCTGAGCCTCACGTAAACGCTTTTTTTCGGCTTCCTGCTGGGCGATCAGCGCTTTTTGTCGCGCTTCTTCTGCCTCACGGGCCTGGCGGGCCAAGGTTTCTTCGATGGTTTTAAGGACTTTAGACAGGTCTGCCTGATCCTGCTCGCGAGTGGCGAGCTTCTGATCGCGAGCCTTTACGTCGTCATTGAGCTTGGCCAGGACTTTTTGGCGTTCCTGGCGGACCTTGTCGAGTTCGTCACGCTGGCTGTCGAGGCTGCTTTTCTGTACCAGCAACTGCGCCTGCTGCATGGAAATGTCTTTTTCGACGTTGGCCAGTTGGCGCAGGGTTTCGTTGAAATTCTTCAGCTGCTCCAGGCGGGCCTGGCTCAGGTAGTCGTAATAAGTGAGGGTGCGGGCAAATTTTTCCGGGTTTTGCTGGTTGAGCAGCAGCTTGAGGTACTCCTGACGACCGTTTTGGTAGGCCGCTCGGGCCTGAATGGCGATCAGTCGTTGCTGTTCAATGCGCGCGCTCTGGAGTTTTTTTTTCTCACCATCGAGTCGCTGTAGCTCGGATTCGCTTTTCTTCAGCTCTTTTTGCAGCGCGTCGACCTGCTTCTCGAGCTTGCCCATCTCGGTCTCGGTGCCTTTGAGGTCCTTTTGCACACCGGATTTTTCTTCCTGCAGCTTGCCCAGCAGTTTTTTCAGCTCGGCAATGTCCTGACGCGTAGCGTCCAACTGTTGTTGGGTTTGCGCGCGCTCGTCAGCAAAGGCCGGTTGGAGCAGGCAAGTCAGAGCGAGGGCTATCAGGACGCGAAGCATAGAGGCGTGTGATACCAGGGAAAGGGACGGCCTAGTATGCCCGGCAAGCGCCGCAAAAAAAATGCCCATTTCGGACTGTGTGATAACTGGCCTGAAAAACACCCAAAACCAATGTGGGAGCGGGCTTGCTCGCGAAAGCGGTATGTCATTCAACATTGATGTCGACTGACATACCGCTTTCGCGAGCAAGCCCGCTCCCACAGGGTATTTCGGTGTTTGATAGACCGATTACACCAGAATCGAAGTACCCGTCATCTCTTTCGGTTTCTCAAGGCCCATCAACATCAGCATGGTCGGCGCCACGTCCGCCAGCACGCCGCCATGGCGAACCTTGAAGTCACGCTTGCCGACATAGATGAACGGCACCGGCTCGGTGGTGTGAGCGGTGTGGGCCTGGTGGGTTTCTTCGTCGGACATTTTCTCGCAGTTGCCGTGGTCGGCAGTGATCAGCGCTTCGCCACCCACCTTTTCCAGGGCATCGACGACGCGGCCGACGCACAGGTCCAGGCATTCAACGGCTTTGACTGCCGCGTCGAACACGCCGCTGTGGCCGACCATGTCGCCGTTGGCGTAGTTGACCACGATCACATCAAAACGCTGGTTTTCGATGGCATCGACGATGCGATCGGTGACTTCCGGGGCGCTCATCTCTGGCTGCAAGTCATAGGTGGCGACTTTTGGCGACGGGATCAGGATGCGTTCTTCGCCCGGGAACGGTTCTTCACGACCGCCCGAGAAGAAGAAGGTCACGTGGGCGTACTTCTCGGTTTCGGCGATGCGCAGTTGGGTCTTGCCGTTTTTCGCCAGGTAGTCGCCCAGCACGTTTTCCAGGCTGCCGGCGGCGAAGGCCGAAGGCGCAGGAATGCTGGCGGCGTATTGGGTCAGCATGACGAAACCGGCCAGTTTCGGCTGGCGAGCCCGTTCGAATTCCTTGAAACCGTCTTCGACAAACACGCGGGTCAGTTCACGGGCACGGTCGGCGCGGAAGTTCATGAACACCACGGCGTCACCGTCTTCGACTTTCACCGGCTCGCCGATGGAAGTGGCTTTGACGAATTCGTCGCTCTCGCCGCGTTCGTAAGCCGCTTGCAGACCTTCCTGGGCGGTGGCGGCGTTGAATTCGCCATTTCCGTCGACAATCAGGTTGTAGGCCTCGGAGACGCGATCCCAGCGGTTGTCGCGGTCCATGGCGAAATAACGGCCGATGATGCTGGCGATCCGGCCTTTACCCAGGGCCTGGAACGCTGCGTCGAGCAGTTCGATGGACGACTGGGCGCTTTTCGGCGGTGTGTCGCGACCGTCGAGGAAGGCGTGCAGGTAGATTTTTTCGGCGCCGCGCTTGAAGGCCAGTTCGGCCATGGCGACCAGGTGATCCTGGTGGCTATGAACGCCGCCATCGGACAGCAGGCCCATGAAGTGCACGGCTTTGCCGGCAGCCACGGCTTTATCCACGGCGGCACAAATGGTCGGGTTTTCGAAGAAATCACCGTCGCGGATCGATTTGGTCACGCGGGTGAAGTCCTGATACACCACACGGCCGGCACCGAGGTTCATGTGGCCGACCTCGGAATTACCCATTTGGCCGTCGGGCAAGCCGACGTCCATGCCACTGCCCGAGATCAAACCGTTCGGTACGGTAGCGGTCAGACGGTCCAGGACAGGCTTCTTGGCCGAGTACACGGCGTTGGCTTCGTGGCTCTCACTGTGACCGAAGCCATCGAGAATGATCAGGACCAAAGGTTTAGGCGTGGTAGTCATGGATTCCACTCGTGGCTGAGTTAAAAAGAGGGCGATGGAAAAGGGAGTGGCAGTTTAAAGCGAAGTTCCGACCGCGTCACCGCCGGACGGGGTTTGGCCCACCATAGGGGCTGTGTATACTGGCCCACTTTTAACGCCCTGGAACCACCTTAAATGCTTGATCACCTGATTGCATTTGCTACCACCCACTATTTGCTGGCCGGTATTTTCGTTGTTCTGCTGGCTCTGCTGATCGCCCATGAGATGAAAGGCGGCGGCCGCAGCCTGAGCACCGGCGAGCTGACCGGGCTGGTCAACAAGGACGCAGGCGTGGTGATCGACATTCGTTCGACCAAGGATTTCGCCGCTGGCCACATCGTTGGCGCGTTGAACATTCCTCACGACAAACTCACCGCTCGCATCGGCGAACTGGAAAAGCACAAGGCCAAGACCATCATCCTGGTTGATGCCCAAGGCCAGACTGCCAGCACTCACGCTCGCGAACTCTTGAAAGCCGGCTTCACCGCCGCCAAGCTGTCCGGCGGGATTTCCAGCTGGAAAGGCGACAACCTGCCGCTGGTGAAGTGATATGAGCAACGTCGTCGTCTACTCCAGCGATTACTGCCCTTACTGCTCGCGAGCCAAGTACCTGCTCGAGAACAAAGGCGTGGCCTTCGAAGAGATCAAGGTCGATGGCAAGCCGCAGGTGCGCGCCGCCATGGCTCAGAAGGCCGGGCGTACGTCCGTGCCGCAGATCTGGATCGGCGAGCGCCACATTGGCGGTTGTGATGATTTGTTTGCCCTTGAGCGCGCCGGCAAGCTCGACGCCATGCTCAAGGCCTGACTTAAGCACCCAAGAACAGCAAACCCTAAAAGACCAAAGATCAGAAAGGATCTGAGATGACTGACCAACAGAACACTGCAGCTAGCGAAGAAGAAACCGCACCGCAATTCTCCTTGCAGCGCATCTACGTACGTGACTTGTCCTTCGAAGCCCCGAAAAGCCCGGCGATCTTCCGCCAGCAGTGGGAACCGAGCGTCGGTCTGGATCTGAACACCCGTCAAAAGGCCTTGGAAGGCGACTTCCACGAAGTCGTGCTGACTTTGTCCGTGACCGTGAAAAACGGTGAAAACGGCGAAGTGGCGTTTATCGCTGAAGTGCAACAGGCCGGGATCTTCCTGATCAAGAATCTGGACGACGCTTCGATGAGCCACACCCTGGGTGCGTTCTGTCCGAACATCCTGTTCCCGTACGCTCGCGAAACCCTGGACAGCCTGGTGACCCGCGGTTCGTTCCCGGCCCTGATGCTGGCCCCGGTGAACTTCGACGCACTGTACGCACAAGAACTGCAACGCATGCAGGCGGCTGGCGAGACTCCGACCGTTCAGTAAACGGTCCTGAGTCAACGCAAGTCCAATGTGGGAGCGGGCTTGCTTGCGAAAGCGGTGTAACAGTCAACGATGATGTTGAATGTTATGGCCCCTTCGCGAGCAAGCCCGCTCCCACATTTGTTATGTGTGTTACTTGAAACCGAGCTGACGCCAGCCTTCATACACCGCGACGGCCACGGTGTTCTACAGGTTCAGGCTGCGGCAGCCTTCGCGCATCGGCAGGCGCAGGCGTTGTTCGCCGGGCAGGGCGTCGAGCACTTCGGCTGGCAAGCCACGGCTTTCCGGGCCGAACAGGAACGCATCGCCCTCGGCGAAGCTGGCGTCGTGAAACGGCCGCGAGCCCTTGGTGGTGAAGGCGAACAGCCGTGGATGACCGAGGCTTTCCAGGCAACTGGCGAGGTCGGCATGGCGTTGCAGGGTGGCGTACTCGTGGTAATCGAGGCCGGCCCGGCGCAGGCGCTTGTCGTCCATCTCGAAGCCCAGCGGCTCGATCAAATGCAGGTGGCAGCCACTGTTGGCGCACAGCCTGATAACGTTGCCGGTATTCGGCGGAATTTCTGGTTGGAAAAGGATGACGTGAAACATGCACGGCTCCGAAGGTAAAGATGAGCGGCATTCTACGCCGCCCGTGGACAACCGTTCGAAACTATTCCCGCGGGTCATCGGTTCGCTGGCGATTGTCGGGGTGATGGTCGGCCTGATGATTGGTCGCCTGACCACGCCTGACCCCAGCCAATTGCAGCAGGTCGACGTGACGAGCGACGGGCTGGTGGTGTGGTTCAACAACGAACCCAAGTCCCACGGCGAGATCGTCGACGGCAGTCTTGCGTTGCTGTTCGAGGCTGAAGGCAAGGTGCAGAAAGGTCAGCTCAAGCTCAACGGCAAAGACGTGAACTGGCGCGTGCGTTCGAGTGATGGGGGGTTGTTGCTGACGGTGGTGGCGGCCCGGCCACTGCTGGGCGAGTGGGCCGGTAGCGAGGTCGATGACCGCTGGCGGCTGGAGATCCATCTCCGAGAGCAATAAAAGAGGGAATCCCCGGCCTGCCTGTACCAAGGTTCCCAAAACGGCAGGGACTCGCGCTTTGCGGCGTAAGTCCCGGTGTAAAGAAGGAACCCCTGACCTGCCTGTATCAAGGGCCCCAAAACGGGGTGGGCTCGTCGCTTGTGCGGTGTGAGCCCGGTGTAAAGAGGGGAATCCCCGGCCTGCCTGTACCAAGGTCCCCGAAACTGGGTAGTGAACTGAATCACTGAATGGACTATTGCAGGGGGCGTGCCAGGTTTTAACAAGTTGATACAGAAAGTCGTCAAGAGACGCTGAAAGCCCCGTAATACGGGGCTTTGTCGTTTTTTTTGAGTGGTTTTTATTGCAATTGCTGGTGGGGTTTTGGATCGATTGCCGTGCTCGATTGCGGTTCACGGTGCATTGCGGCGGTGCACTAAGGCCCTAAAAGCATCGCGAGCAAGCTCGCTCCCACAGGGTTCGTTGGTGTTCACGCAATCGCGAATACCCTGAAAATCCACTGTGGGAGCGAGCTTGCTCGCGATTGGGTCTAACAGTCAGCGATGATTTAAAGGCTGCTTAACCCTCATCCCCCTCATCATCATCCCCGCCATCAACTTTCATCCCCAATTCCTTGATCTTGCGCGTCAGGGTATTACGCCCCCAACCCAGCAAAACCGCAGCATCACGGCGGCGGCCGGCGGTGTGTTTGAGGGCGGTTTCGATCATGATCCGCTCGAAGGCCGGCACAGCACTGTCGAGCAGGCTGGACTGACCGCGAGCCAACGCCTGGTCGGCCCACTGACGCAGCGCCTGCTCCCAGTTGGTCACCGGTGCCGAATCCTGCGGCAGGTTCAGCAGTTCTGGCGGCAGGTCACTGATGTGCACTTCGCGACCCGAAGCCATCACCGTAATCCAGCGGCAGGTGTTCTCCAGCTGACGCACGTTGCCGCCCCACGGCAGGTTCTTCAGGTATTCCTCGGTCTCGCTTTTCAGCAGCTTCGGCTCCACCGCCAGTTCTTGCGCGGCGCGGCTGAGGAAGTGCTTGGCCAGGGTCGGGATGTCTTCGCGACGGTCCGACAGCCGTGGGATATGAATGCGGATCACGTTGAGACGGTGGAACAAGTCCTCACGGAATTTCCCGGCGTGCACCAGGGTTTCCAGATTCTGGTGGGTCGCAGCGATGATCCGCACATCGACCTTCACCGGCGTATGACCGCCGACGCGGTAGAACTCGCCGTCCGCCAACACCCGCAGCAAACGGGTCTGGGTGTCCGCCGGCATGTCGCCGATTTCATCGAGGAACAACGTGCCGCCGTCAGCCTGTTCGAAACGCCCGCGCCGCAGATTGGCCGCGCCGGTGAACGCGCCTTTCTCATGGCCGAATAGTTCGGATTCCATCAGATCTTTAGGAATCGCCGCCATGTTCAACGCAATGAACGGCGACGCCGCCCGGGGGCTGTGACGGTGTAGGGCGTGGGCCACCAGTTCTTTACCGGTACCGGATTCGACGTTGATCAACACGGTGATGTTGGAGTGGCTCAAGCGCCCGATGGCGCGAAACACTTCCTGCATCGCCGGCGCTTCACCGATGATTTCCGGGGTGCGGGTCAGGGCGACCGGGACTTCCAGGCCTTGCTGTTCCTGAGCGTGCTGATTGGCGCGCTTGACCAGGGACACCGCTTCATCGACATCGAACGGCTTGGGCAGGTATTCGAACGCGCCACCCTGATAGGAGGCGACAGCGCTGTCCAGGTCGGAGTGGGCGGTCATGATGATGACCGGCAGCCGTGGGTGTTGTTCGCGAATCCGCGCCAGAAGGTCCAGGCCGCTGGCACCCGGCATGCGGATGTCGGAGATGATCACGTCTGGCTGCTGGCGCGCCAGGCGGCTCATCACGCCATCGGCGCTGTCGAAGCTTTGCGTGGTCATGCCTTCTTGCTGCAAGGCTTTTTCCAGGACCCAACGGATAGAACGGTCGTCATCGACGATCCACACGGTTTCACTACGGCTCATGTCGATGTGGCTCCTTGTTCCAGTGGCAGAAAGATCGAGAAAGTGGTGTGGCCTGGGTGGCTGTCACACTCGATCAAGCCCTGGTGCTGGCTGATGATGTTCTGGGTAATGGCCAGGCCCAGCCCGGTACCGTCCGGGCGGCCGCTGACCATGGGAAAGAAGATGGTTTCCTGCAAATCCGAAGGAATGCTCGGGCCGTTGTCGATGATCTCGATCTTGGT
>Ga0105856_1000239_pt1 | contig 29010 bp, 22 predicted proteins | sample OrgsoiDNA_201060_FD_89681 | JGI IMG/M metagenome (GOLD analysis project Ga0105856, IMG submission 89681) | Permafrost soil microbial communities from the Arctic, to analyse light accelerated degradation of dissolved organic matter (DOM) -... | ecosystem: Environmental > Terrestrial > Soil >...
TAAATTCCGAATTTATTCACACAAAAAATAGTATTCCTGATCACTATCATAAAACATTCATCGGAAATACCTATTTATGAATTCGTTCTTTTATAGTCAGGAAATGCCTTTTTTTGCCGCTTTATCCGCACTTTTAACAAGGTTTTTCGACTGTTTTTGCCGCAATAAAAAAGCCACGCCGCTGATTGAAAGCTTGCCAGTTTGCCAATATGATACATTCTCAATTTGATAATGGTTATCATTCAAAACCCGGACTGATGCTAATGACTCAATCGGTTAATGCATGGCTGCAAACGAAGATCGACGACTACAAACTCAGCGTGCGTGACGCCACGGTAGACTTTTATATGGCCGAAGCCGCGCTACAGCGGGTGGATGCAGAAATCAGTCAACTCAAACGCTTCAACAGCATCTGCCTTGATTTGGCGAATATGTGTCTACAAAACGGCGATGACCATAGTTATCTTCATGCCCTGTGTAAACTGCACAACCGGCTCATTTTGGAGATTAATACCCCGCACCGCAACGAACTGTTTCGAGTGCAGAGTTACCACTTTGCCCGTCACACGCTGAAGCTGATTTGTCACTATTATGGCATGTTGGGCATCTGGGAAAAAGCAACGGCCTTCCAGACTGACTTCGTCAAGCGCGTCCCCTTTCAGCTTTAACTCAATTTCAACAAGTTAGTGACATCCCACCTGGCCTTTTCTCTGGCAAAACGGAGCAAAAAAAGAGAGGGCGAACGCATTCATCATGCCCCCACCCTCTCGTTATCCTATGTCGGTTATGAATCTATCGACGAACCTTTCAGTGCTCGATCACCAGGGTGGTCAGCCGCGAAATACAGCAGAGTCTCTCCTGCTCATCGAAAATTTCAATCTGCCACACTTGATTGCGCCGCCCGGTATGTAATGCACGACAAACGCCTTTTACATGGCCCTGCGTCGCAGCCCGCAAGTGGTTGGCATTAATTTCGACCCCCACCACTTTTTGCTCACCGACAGTGCACAAGTATCCCGCCATAGACCCCAGTGATTCGGCCAATACCACCGATGCCCCACCGTGTAATAGGCCAAAGGGCTGGGTGGTTCTGCTGTCTACCGGCATGGTGGCTTCCAGATGCGCCTCGCCAAGCACGGTGAACTCAATACCCACGTGACCCACCATGCAGCCCTGACTGCGAGAATTAAGCGCATCCAGTGTGGTTTCTCTTTTCCATAACGTCATATTGTCACCTGCGAACTTAAGGGATCATTTCCAGCAACGCTTGAAGCGGATGGCGCAGACCATTGCCTTCCACACGTTTTACCTGACTGCGGCAGGAATATCCGGTAGCCAGACAGCGTTGACGCGGCAAACGCTGTAATGACTGATGCCATGACAGTTCATAAATACCCAATGAGTTCTGGATATTTTTGCTTTCATGACCGTAGGTTCCCGCCATGCCGCAGCAGCCGACGCTGATATTTTCCAGCTTCGCACCATAGCGTGCAAAAATGTCGCTCCACTGTTTGCCACTGGTCGGTAACGCCGTGCTCTCGGTACAGTGACCAAACAGATACCAGGATTCACCGCTTTGCTGCTGCTCGGGACGCTCTGCCAGTAACTGGTTCAGCCATTCGTGAACCAGTTGAACCTCAAAGGAACCGCGAGCCTCACCCAAGATTTCCTTGTACTCATCTCGATAGCACAGCACCAGTGCCGGATCGACCCCCACCAGCGGCATTCCAAGCTGAGCCACGCGGTTGAGGAATACCGAGGTTTTTTTGGCGGTTTTAGCAAAACGCTGCAAGAAACCTTTAATATGCTGCGCCTTGCCGTTGGGCGAAAATGGCAGAAGCACTGGCTTCAAACCTAACTTTTCAACCAGTCGCACGAAATCAGCGACAACCTGAGCATCGTAATAACTGGTGAACGGGTCTTGCACAATCAACACATATTGACTGCGCATTGCCGGACTGATTTTTTCCAATTGCTCAAGGGTCATTTGGGTGGCGCTATGCCCAAGCAGTTGCTGGCGCAGGGTCGGCGTGGAGAGTAAGGGCAAATCAATCATACCAATACTTTTACGGCTTAATTCCCTGACCCACGGCTGGCTGAGGAAGAAGTTAAACACCTTCGGTGCTTTCGCCATCAGCGGTGTATAACTCTCGACACCCGCCACAACGTGGTCGCGCATGGGCCGTAAATACCGCGTGTGGTAAAGCTGGAGGAAACGCGAGCGGAAGCCCGGAACGTCGATTTTAATCGGACATTGAGTCGAACAGGCTTTACACGCCAGACAGCCAGACATCGCCTCTTTCACTTCGTGGGAGAAGTCATATTCGCCTTTATTGGCGTGCCAAGTGTTGCGAGTCCGGTCGATAAGCGCACGGAAACTCATCTTCTGCTGTGGCAATGCACTTTCCAGCGCCAGTGGGTCGACGCCCTGCTCGGATAAGAGACGCAACCATTCCCGCACCAGACCTGCGCGGCCTTTCGGCGAATGAATACGGCTACCGGTGATTTTCATCGACGGACACATCGGGCTTTTCACGTCGAAGTTAAAACACAGCCCGTTGCCGTTACACTCCATTGCACCGCGGAATGACTGACGGACCTCAAGCGGAATACGTCGGTCAAAGGTGCCGCGCTTCACGGCATCCACTTTCATCATCGGCTCGTCATTGTCGAGCGGCGCACATATTTTGCCTGGATTTAAGCGGTTATCAGGATCGAAGACGGATTTAATACGACGCAACTCGTGGAACAACGCCTCGCCAAAGAACGCCGGGCTGTATTGCGCACGGAAGCCTTTACCATGTTCGCCCCATAACAGGCCGCCATATTTCGCCGTCAGTTCAACCACCTGATCGGAAATCTGTTTCAGCAAAATTTCCTGCTGGGGATCACACATATCCAGCGCAGGACGCACATGCAGCACGCCAGCATCAACGTGCCCAAACATGCCATAGCTCAGATGATGGCTGTCGAGCAGCGCGCGGAACTCTACAATGTAGTTGGCAAGATGCTGTGGCGGAACGCAGGTGTCTTCAGCAAAAGGCAAGGGTTTGGCCTGCCCTTTGGCGTTACCCAGTAAACCCACCGCCTTTTTGCGCATGTTATAAATACGTTCAATACCGGGCAGGTCAGCACAAATTTGATAGCCAATCACGCCGCCTTCGGCATCGCTTATCAAACTATCGAGGCGCTCGCAGAGTGCTTCAACCTGACGCTCGATCACGTCACCGTCATCACCGGCAAACTCGACAATATTCAGCCCTTGCACGTCCTTACCGGGGACATCGGTAATGTAGTCACGCACGGTATGCCAGACGATATCCTCACGCGCCAAATTCAACACTTTTGAGTCGACAGTTTCGACCGACAGCGCCTTGGCTTCCACCATCAATGGCGCATTGCGCAACGCCGAGTTAAAGGAGTCGTATTTGATGTTAACCAGCCGACGCACTTTGGGAATGCGGGTGATATTGAGACGCGCCTCGGTAATAAAGGCCAATGAACCTTCGGAACCCGTGAGGATGCGGGTCAGATTAAAGGTGTTTAGGTCATCACTCAGAACGTGTCGTAAGTCATAACCGGTGAGGAAGCGGTTAAGTTTGGGGAATTTTTCAATCACCAGTGCGCGATTGTCGCGGCAACTGTCTAATACAGTGCGGTAAATACGGCCAATGACCGAGTCTTCTTCGCCGAGTTTATCGGCCAATTCGGTGGGCATGGCCGTGGTATCTAGCATGTCGCCACCGATCACGATAGCCCGTAGGCCAAGTACGTGATCTGAGGTTTTACCGTACACCAGAGACCCTTGACCAGACGCATCGGTGTTGATCATTCCGCCCAATGTGGCACGGTTACTGGTCGACAGTTCAGGCGAGAAGAAATAGCCCAGCGGTCGCAGGTAATCATTAAGTTGATCTTTAATCACCCCTGCTTCAACTTTCACCCAGCCTTGCTCAACATTGACGTCTAGAATGCGGTTCATATGGCGGGACATATCCACCACAATGCCGCGATTGAGCGACTGTCCATTAGTCCCGGTGCCACCACCACGTGGCGTGAAGACCAGTGACTTAAAACGCTCCTGTCCGGCAAGACGAGCCAGCAGCGCCACGTCCGATGTCGCCATCGGAAACAGCACGGCATCAGGCAACAGCTGATAAACGCTATTGTCCGTTGCCATGGTCAATCGGTCGGCATAGGTCGTCGTCACATCGCCGGTAAACCCGTTATTCTTTAACGCTTCCAAAAAATCGAGCACCAACTGAATGATGCCGGGTGCCTGTGAAATCTGTGGGATCATTTATTTTGACTCTGTCTTGTTGTTGTTTGCCGGGCCCTGTTCTTTACCCAACATAAAAACTAACATACTTCGTTTTCAAGCGCTTTGTCTGAGTGTGAACAGTGATTATCATGACGAAGTAGAGAACGTCTGTTCAACCGATCCCAATAACAAAAAGTGCGATTTATTGTTCAAAAATCGCGAAATGCTCCATGCTTAGCCTGTAATGGTAAGCACTACTAAACCGTTTTATACCCAAACTCATTCGAGTGACATCACGCAGGCAAAATAGCCAACGCTGAGTAGCTTGAGGAGTGACGGATATATTTAGGCTTATGCCTTGTTTTTACTACGAGAACGAAGAATGAATCTCCCGATGAAGCGTTATGATTTACCGCAAATTATGTTTGGGGTGCTGTTTATTGCCTTAATGACCGTGGCCAGTATCTGGATTGTACAGCCGTTTATTTTGGGTTTTGCCTGGGCAGGCATGGTGGTCATCGCAACATGGCCTTTAATGATTCGATTGCAGAAATTGTTGTGGGGTAAACGTTTCCTGGCGGTGATCGTCATGACGCTGCTGCTCATTTTGCTGTTTGTTTTACCTATCGCCCTGCTGGTCAGCAGCGCGATTGAAAACGGCACACCGCTGGTGCAACTCGCCAGTAATCCTTCCAGCCTGCACATGCCAGACTTCAAATGGCTGCATGCCATCCCCTTAGTCGGCAACAAGTTATACAGCGGATGGCATTCACTGATTAACGGTGGCGGCAGCGCATTAATGGGTAAAGTTCAGCCTTATGTCGGACAGACCGCATCATGGTTTGTCACCCAGGCTGGGCATCTGGGCCGCTTTATTGTTCACTGTTCGCTAATGTTGTTGTTCAGCGCCCTGCTGTACAGCCGTGGTGAACAAGTCGGTATGGGCATACGCCATTTCGCTCTTCGTCTGGCGGCCGACCGTGGTGATGCCGCCGTTATCCTCGCGGGTCAAGCCATCCGCGCGGTTGCGTTGGGCGTAGTGGTTACCGCCATTGCCCAGTCTGTGCTTGGCGGTATCGGTTTGGCGATTGCGGGCATTCCTTACGCAACGGTGCTGACCGTGGTGATGTTTGTCTGCTGCGTGGCGCAAATCGGGCCATTGCTGGTGTTAATCCCCGCCATCATATGGCTGTACTGGACGGGCGATAATACCTGGGCCACCGTGCTGCTGGTATGGAGCTGCGTGGTGGGTTCACTCGACAGTGTATTACGTCCAGTATTGATTCGTATGGGTGCTGATTTACCGATGTTGCTTATTCTGTCAGGCGTTATCGGTGGATTGTTGGCCTTCGGTATGATCGGCCTGTTTATCGGCCCAGTGGTGCTTGCCGTTTCATATCGACTGATTTCTTTGTGGGTCAATGAGGCGCCAGAGCCCGAGAAAGACGTTGAGCAGGTGGTTAAAGCCCTCGAAGAGTAACGTTTTTCAATACTGATCATTCGCTGTCTGCGCTAACGGAGTGACGTGGCGCAGCCAGCGATTCATCGCCCTCTTAAGTACTCCATCCCGCGACAATTCGTTCTCTTTTCTACGATGTGAATCTACGATTTCCCCTCTGTTTTATCCATTCATTAACCCAGTTAATTAGTTAGCTATAGAAATAATTACTATTCAGAGGAATCTTACAGACTATGACCGGCTGCAAACCTAATATTATTAACAGTTTGGTATTCAACCCCATGATTTATATGCAAGCTTCCCCTGGCTGGCATAAAACGAATTGCTGTGTGTAGTCTTTGCCTGTCTCCTATGACGGGCTTTTTTTTTGCCTAAATGTGGCACAACCCTGCCTCATTATCCCGTATGCCCTTGCAGTTTCTTCCTCAACATCCTAACTGCGGCTTACCTGCAAAAAATAAAAAGCCGTGGCGTCAATCACCACGGCTTTGAGTACTCATTATTAACGGTAATGTACGGTTTTACTTCTTAGCTAACGCCAGCCATGTTTGCACTACGGTATCCGGGTTGAGAGACAAGCTGTCGATACCTTCGTCCATCAGCCATTGTGCGAAGTCCTGATGGTCCGAAGGACCCTGACCACAAATGCCGACATATTTACCCTGCTTTTTGGCCGCTTTGATTGCCATTGACAACAAAGCTTTGACTGCCTCGTTGCGCTCGTCGAACAACTCAGACACCACGCCTGAATCCCGATCAAGGCCGAGCGTCAGCTGTGTCATATCGTTGGAACCAATAGAGAAGCCGTCAAAATGTTCGAGGAACTGTTCGGCCAATAAAGCATTGGAAGGGATCTCGCACATCATGATCACTTTCAGGCCATTCTCACCCCGTTTTAGCCCCTGACGTGCCAACTCGGCCACGACGGCCTCCGCCTGCGCTACGGTACGCACAAATGGGATCATCACTTCAACGTTGGTCAGATCCATATCGTTGCGCACGCGCTTCATCGCTTCACATTCCAGCGCGAAACAGTCACGGAAGCTGTCTGCCACATAGCGGCCCGCACCGCGGAAGCCCAACATCGGGTTTTCTTCATGCGGTTCATACTTCTCGCCACCAACCAAGTTGGCGTATTCGTTCGATTTAAAATCGGACAAACGGACGATCACACGCTTAGGCCAGAATGCCGCCCCGAGGGTGGCAATCCCTTCGGTCAGGCGCGCCACATAGTATTCGCGAGGACTGTCATAGCCTTGAATCAGTTTATTGATCTCTTCCTGAATTGCCGGTTCTTGCTTATCAAATTCCAACAAGGCTTTCGGGTGCACACCAATCATACGGTTGATGATAAATTCGAGACGCGCCAGACCGACACCTTCGTTAGGCAAACAGGCAAAATCAAAAGCTCGATCGGGGTTACCGATATTCATCATTATTTTCAGCGGCAGCTCCGGCAACTCGTTCACTTCAGAGCTTTGCACGCTGAAATCTAATTCGTCCTGATAGACATAACCAGTATCACCTTCGGAGCATGAAACTGTGACTTTTTGATTTTCTTTCAATTTTTCCGTTGCATCACCGCAACCGACCACCGCGGGAATACCCAACTCACGCGCGATGATAGCCGCGTGGCAAGTACGCCCTCCTCGGTTGGTCACAATCGCCGACGCTTTCTTCATGATCGGTTCCCAATCAGGGTCGGTCATGTCGGTGACTAACACGTCGCCGGCTTTAACATGGTGCATTTCGCTGATGTCGTGGATGATTTTCACCGGCCCGGCACCGATGCGGTGACCGATGGCACGCCCTTCCACCAGCACCTTGCTGCTGTCATTCAACTGATAGCGTTCCATCACTTGTCCGTTAGAACGCACCGTCTCTGGACGCGCCTGCACAATATAGAGCTGGTTGTTATGACCATCTTTTGCCCACTCGATATCCATCGGGCGGCCGTAATGCTTTTCAATCAGCAGCGCCTGACGCGCCAGAGCCTGGATCTCATCGTCAGTCAATGAGAAACGCTCGCTGAGTTCAGCCGGCACATCTTCTATTTGCACCTGCTTGCCGTGCTCCTGACTGTCAGCGTAGACCATACGGATTTTTTTCGACCCCATGGTCCGCCGTACGATAGCCGGTTTATTTTTCGCTAATGTCGGCTTATGCACATAGAACTCATCCGGGTTAACCGCGCCCTGCACCACCATTTCGCCGAGTCCATAAGCCGAGGTGATGAAGACCACTTGATCAAAGCCTGATTCAGTGTCGATGGTGAACATCACACCGGCAGCGGCCAAATCTGAGCGCACCATGCGCTGGACACCGGCGGACAACGCCACACCGCGATGGTCATAGCCTTGATGCACACGGTACGAGATGGCGCGATCATTAAATAATGAGGCATAGACATGTTTTATTGCCGTCAGAATAGCGTCGAAACCTTTGACGTTCAGGAAGGTTTCCTGCTGTCCCGCAAAAGACGCATCCGGCATGTCTTCGGCGGTTGCGGATGAACGCACGGCAAACGTCGCCTCTTTTTCTCCGTCAGACAACTGCTGGTATGCGGCACGAATGTCTTTTTCCAATTCAGGCTGGAAAGGGGTTTCGACAATCCATTGACGAATCTGCGTGCCGGCTTTGGTCAACTCGGCGATATCGTCCACATCAATGGTATCCAGCAAATCATGGATACGGGTATTGACGCCGCTTTGATCCAGGAAGTCGTTGAAGGCCTTTGAACTGGTGGCAAAACCATTCGGTACCGAGACACCCAAATCAGACAGATTGGTGATCATTTCCCCCAGGGACGCATTCTTACCCCCAACCTTGTCAACGTCGTTCATACCTAGCTGGTTGTACCAGATAACATTGCGTAAATCGGGTTCGAGATTGGCCATGAAACAATCCTTTCTTAATTTCTGTAGGCTGCATTGGAAATAATGCAGGCTAAGAGTTGATGTGCGAAATTTGGATATCACTGAAACGGTCAGTTATTTGAGCCTACCATAGTGATCAATAAAATTTGGACAGGTGAATCGATCCAGCAAACAAAACTATTTCTGTTTAAGAAAATTCCCGACTCCGCTCTGCGCCAATGACATAAAAAACCCTCAATCCCTTACAAATCAGGCATACATGCAACATATCTTGCTCAACACCCCTACCTTACACCTCCAGCTGAAGCTGTGCTGAAGCAAATCAAAAATCGGTGAGAATGCTCTGGAAAATTAAAATGTCATTTCATTTTTATCAAAGAATTTGCGCAATACCTCGCAGAGTTTGCGCAATAAACTTCTTCTGCTTTTTATTTCCATCCAATAAGACTATTACTGTTTATCTCGACGAAAATATAAATGAAAATGCTGGTTAAGTGAGTTAACCGAATAAGCGGAATTCAGGAGTTTAATGTGGATAGATGCGTATTTTACATTTCAGACGGTACCGCCATTACGGCTGAAGTCTTGGGACATGCTGTGCTGTCTCAGTTTCCGGTTAACGCCACCACCTTTTCGCTGCCGTTTGTCGAAAATGAAGGGCGCGCCAAAGCCGTGTGTCAGCAGATCAATGAAATTTATGAAAAAACCGGAGCACGCCCTCTGGTGTTCTACTCCATCATTTCGCGAGAAGTCCGCGACATTATTGCCAGCAGCGAAGGTTTTTGTCAGGACATCGTGCAGTCGCTGGTAGCACCGTTGCAAAATGAGTTAGGCGTTGATCCCACGCCTGTCGCCAACCGGACGCACGGACTGACCGCCAGCAATATCAGCAAATACGACGCACGTATCGCGGCCATTGATTACACGCTGGCCCACGACGACGGCATTTCATTGCGCAATTTAGACCAGGCACAGGTGATTTTGCTCGGCGTTTCACGCTGCGGTAAAACCCCCACCAGCCTGTATCTGGCGTTGCAATTCGGTATTCGAGCAGCGAACTACCCTTTTACCGCTGACGATATGGACAACATCCAGCTGCCCCCGGCGCTGAAACCTCATATGCATAAACTGTTCGGTTTAACCATTAACCCTGAACGTTTGTCCGCGATTCGTCAGGAGCGGGTCGAAAATAGCCGCTACGCGTCATTGCGCCAATGCCGAATGGAAGTGTCAGAAGTTGAAGCGCTGTTCCGTAAAAATCAGATCCGCTACCTCAACAGTACAAACTACTCCGTGGAAGAGATTTCAGCGAAAATTATGGACAGTTTTGGCATGAGTCGCCGCATGTTTTAAACGCTTTTAATGACGGAGAAGGCATAACCAGCGGTCCGTGGTTGAAATCATCGTAATTTGCGTTATTGTGATCGCCATCACTTCCCGGTATTCCTGCCGTAGCGAAGAAATTTATTTCGAGAATCACATGTCACAAACAGATGAACTGCGTACGACGCGCATCGACAGCCTGATCACACCTCAGGCACTGGCTGAAAAATTGCCGGTCTCCGCGTCGGTCGCTCACGGCGTGACAACGTCACGTAAGCGTATTGAAAAGATTATTAGTGGTGAAGATCAGCGTCTTTTAGTGGTTGTCGGCCCCTGTTCTATTCACGACATTGAAGCCGCCATTGACTATGCTGGGAAATTGAATGTTTTGCGTGAGCGTTATCAGGACCGTCTTGAAATCGTCATGCGTACCTACTTCGAAAAGCCACGCACCGTTGTTGGCTGGAAAGGTTTAATTTCCGACCCTGAACTGAACGGCACTTATCGTGTCAATCACGGCATTGAATTAGCCCGCAAAGTGTTGTTGGCCATTAATGAATTGGGGATGCCGACGGCCACTGAATTCCTCGATATGGTGATCGGCCAGTATATCGCTGACCTGATCAGTTGGGGCGCGATTGGTGCTCGTACGACAGAGAGCCAAATCCACCGTGAAATGGCTTCCGCGCTCTCTTGTCCGGTGGGTTTCAAAAATGGTACCGACGGCAACACGCGTATTGCCATCGATGCGATTCGGGCGTCGCGCGCCAGCCATATGTTCCTGTCACCGGATAAAACCGGGCAGATGACTATTTATCGCACGTCGGGGAATCCTTACGGTCACGTGATCATGCGCGGTGGCAAAACACCGAATTATCACGCAAAAGATTTACAAGCAGCCTGCGATAGTTTGGCGGAATTCGACCTGCCACAACGCGTAGTGGTGGATTTCAGTCACGGTAACTGCCAGAAACAGCATCGCCGCCAATTGGATGTCGCAGCAGATATTTGCCAGCAAATTCGCAGCGGTTCTACGGCCATCGCCGGTATCATGGCCGAAAGTTTCCTTGAAGAAGGCACCCAGCCGATTGTCGCGGGTAAAACGCTGACCTACGGAAAGTCGATCACCGACCCCTGCCTTAACTGGGAAGACACTGAGACACTGCTGGCAATGCTGGCGGATGCGGTAGACCATCGTTTCTGATCACTCACCTACCGTCTTTACTGATCATTTGAGGGCAACATCATGTTGCCCTTTTTTGTGTTCTTTTTTCTCCAGCTGACTTTCTTGGTCTTTACATCCCGGTCTGATTTTCCTCACAGTTTTCAACTTTTCCCCAGCAAAAATGCGGTTAACCATCAGATAACTGAAGATTTAACATCAGATTTCTCTTGATGTGTTGTGTCAATGATTTGATAATGATTCTCACATTGATATTAATTGCTATTAACATCTGTAACTATGAATGACAAAGCTCAACCTATTTCGTCCCACGTTCTCAGCGATGTCGCGCTGACCCCACGTGACGAAAACATCGATGGCGCACTTTGCGTTTCCAGCGCCGACTTGCTGGGTGACGCTGGCGTTGCGACCATAATTCATCATGGTCAGCGTTACCAATTGCGCCAAACCAAGGCCGGAAAACTGATACTGACAAAATAACCGGCTCACCGTTTCTACTTACCCGCCAGCCACCCAGGTCCGAGGATCAAGGCAGCCAGCAAATCTTAATGATATGTGAAAACATACGGAGAATTGCCCCATGCTTCATACCTTTACCTCACGGCTACGTTTTTCATCTTTAAGCCTGGCGATTGCCTGTGCTTTGCCGCTGGTAGCTCACGCTGACACCACGCCTGCCTCTTCCGACACCAATAAAGACAAGACAGTAACCAGCAAAAAAGTGGCTGACGATACCCTTACCGTGGCCGCAACGGGTAACCCTCGCGACAGTTTCGAAGCGCCGATGATGGTGACGGTCATTGATGGTACTAGCCCTGAAAGCCTGACATCGTCGTCCTCCGCCGATATGCTGCGCCGCGTTCCGGGCGTCAGCATTGGCGGTACCGGGCGCACCAATGGTCAGGATGTCTCGATGCGCGGTTACGATCGCCGTGGTGTGCTGACGTTAGTTGATGGCATCCGCCAGGGCACAGATACCGGTCACATCAACAGCACCTTTATCGACCCGGCATTAATCAAGCGAATTGAAGTCGTACGTGGCCCGTCAGCCTTGCTGTACGTCAGTGGCGCATTGGGCGGCGTGATCTCTTACGAAACTGTCGATGCCGCTGATTTGCTGCTGCCCGGTCAGAATATGGGTTACCGCGTATTCGGCACCGGTGGGACTGGCGATCACAGCCTCGGCATGGGGGCCAGCACCTATGGCAAAACCGATAATTTCGATGGATTGCTGTCCTTCGGTACGCGTGACGTCGGCGACATCAAACAGAGCGACAGCTTCAATGCGCCTAATGATGAAACCATCAGTAACGTGCTGGCAAAAGGTACGTGGCAACTTGATCCCGCGCAGTCCATCAGCACCAATCTACGTTATTACGACAACCGCGCTAAAGAGCCAAAGAACCCACAAACGCCGGATATTTCCAGCGGTAATGTGTGGACCGATCGCTCCACCATTCAGCGTGACGCTCAGGTGAGCTATAACCTAAAGCCTGAAGACCAAAATTGGCTCGATGCCAAAGCCACTGCCTATTACTCCGAAGTGGAAATCAACGCACGTCCAGACGGTGGCAGCGAAGAAGATCGTAAGCAAACCACCAAAGGCGCCAAACTTGAGAACCGCTCCCGCGTCTTTACCGACAGCTTTGCAGCCAACTTGCTAACCTACGGCACAGAAGCCTACAAACAGGAGCAATCGCCGGGCGGTGCCACTACCAGCTTCCCACAGGCTGACATTAATTTTGCTTCAGGCTGGCTGCAAGATGAGATCACCCTGCGTGATTTACCCGTCTCGATCCTGGCGGGAACTCGTTATGACAACTACCGTGGCAGCAGCGATGGCTATGCAGATGTGGACGCCGACAAATGGTCATCTCGCGGTGCGTTAACCGTCAACCCAACCGACTGGCTGATGGTGTTTGGTTCTTATGCGCAAGCATTCCGCGCACCGACCATGGGTGAAATGTACAACGACTCCGTACATTTCAGTATCCCGATGGGCCGTACCCTTATTACCAACAATTGGGTGCCAAATCCGAATCTGAAACCTGAAACCAACGAAACACAAGAGTACGGTTTAGGCCTGCGCTTCAATGACCTGTTGATGGCCAATGATGATCTGCAATTCAAAGCCAGCTACTTCGATACCAAAGCCAAAGACTACATTACCACCGGCGTAAACATGCAGTTGGGATATGGCCGTAATGGACTGTATTGCATCGATTGCAGCACCTATTCGACCAACATTGATCGCGCGAAGTTGTGGGGCTGGGACGCCATGATGAGCTATAAAACAGATAGGTTCTCATGGGATGTTGCCTACAACCGGACTCGCGGTAAAGATGAAGCGACCGGCGAGTGGATAGCCAGCATCAACCCAGACACGGTTACCAGCACGCTGGACGTGCCCGTCGCGCAGACCGCTTTCTCTCTCGGCTGGGTCGGCACCTTTGTCGAGCGTTCAACCCACGTATCTTCCAGCTATGCGGATCAAGCGGGTTATGCCATTAACGATTTCTATGTCAGCTACAAGGGTCAGGACAGTTGGAAAGGCATGACCACCGCACTGGTATTAGGCAATGCCTTCGACAAAGAATCTTATTCACCACAGGGAATTCCACAGGACGGTCGCAACGCCAAGTTGTTCGTCAGCTATCAGTGGTAATGCCGTGTTAGAGCATCCCTATTCATCGCCCGACCGGAGCGTCGGGCGCTATCCATAAAAAAGATGAGGATTGAGCAATGAGTTCCGTAAATTACGCAGACTATCTGCAAGCTAAAGAAGCAAATCCGGGTAAATATGCCCGTGATCTGGCGGAGATCATGGGCATTAGCGAGGCAGAATTAACCCATCTGCGTGTTTCTCATGATGCAGGACGGATGGACGTTGATGCTAAAACCTTGCTGACCGCCCTCGAAAAAGTCGGCACCACCAAATCCATTACCCGCAATGATTTTGCCGTCCATGAGCAGATGGGCCGTTATGAGAATCAGCATCTGAACGGTCACGCCGGTCTGATCCTCAACCCGCGCGAGCTGGATCTGCGTTTATTCCTGCAACATTGGCTACATATTTTTTGCATGACCGAAAGCCACCCCAAAGGCGATCGTCACAGCATTCAGTTCTTTGACGCCCAAGGCACCGCGGTGCATAAAGTCTATACCACGGATGAAACGGATATGGACGCGTGGCACGCCCTGATTGCTCATTACCGCAGCGAGTCAAATCCGGCACTCGAACTCGCTCCAGCGCAAAAAACCGAGGTGAAAACCGACGCCCCAACGGCAGACATTGACACTGAATGGCGCGCGATGACCGACGTTCACCAGTTCTTCCAGTTGCTGAGACGCCACAATGTAAGCCGTCAACAAGCCTTTAAAGCGGTCGGCGATGACTTAGCCTATCGCGTGGATAACCACTCACTGGCAACTATTCTTGCAGCCGCGCGCGAAGATCAAAATGAGATCATGATTTTCGTCGGCAATCCCGGCTGCGTGCAGATTTTCACTGGGAAAATCAACAGCGTTCGCCCCCACGGTGAGTGGATCAATATTTTCAACACCCGCTTTACCCTGCACCTGATCGAAAGCGCGATCGCTGAAAGCTGGGTCACACGTAAACCGACCAAAGACGGTTTCGTCACCAGCCTCGAACTGTTTGCTGCCGATGGCACACAAATCGCGCAGCTTTTTGGTCAGCGCACGGAAGGTCAGGCGGAACAAACCCAATGGCGTGAACAAGTGGCTGCACTGAGCAGCGAGGATATCGCAGCATGAATCGTCGGTTGAGTGCGTGGGTGATCGCGCTGAGTGGTGCTTTTGCATCCTTTGCGCACGCGGCAGAACGTCTGGTCAGTATTGGCGGAGATGTCACTGAGATTGTTTATGCGCTTGGCGCAGGCAATGAGATGGTGGCGCGTGACAGTACCAGTTTGCATCCCGATGAAGTGCAAAAATTACCTAACGTCGGGTATATGCGTCAGTTGAATGCCGAAGGTATTTTGGCGATGAAACCGACGCTGGTTCTGAGTAGCGACCTGGCCGAGCCTTCGCTCGTTTTGCAGCAAGTCTTGCAAAATGGCGTGAAAGTTGTGCGTGTGCCGGGCAACACCACGCTCGATACCGTGCCGCAAAAAATTGAAGTGATCGCCAATGCCCTCAACCGGCAGCCTGAAGGTGAAAAACTGATTGCCAACTATCGCCAGCAATTGGCGGTCGTTCAGCACAGTCCTTTACCGGTAAAAATTTTATTCGTTATGAACCATGGCGGCACGTCAGCTATGGCGGCGGGGCAACATACGGCGGCTGACGCCATGATAACTTCGGCCGGTGCGCAAAACGCCATGCAGGGTTTCAGCCGTTATCGCCCGCTGGCGCAAGAAGGCATTATTGCCAGCGCTCCTGATATTCTGCTGGTCACCACCGACGGTGTGCGCTCATTGGGTGGCATTGAACAAGTGTGGAAGCTGCCAGGCATGGCGTTAACCCCGGCCGGCAGAAATCACCGGGTATTAGTGATCGATGATATGTCACTGTTAGGTTTTGGCCTTGAGACACCGGCGGTGCTCGCGAAACTGCGTCAGGCCGCGGAACAGGTAAAATAATGAGCACCATGACCACCCTCGCTCATTACCGCGTGAGTACGCCAGTGCGAGTCTTGATCGGGCTGGCGATCATTCTGGCGGCTCTGACGGTGATTGCGATGAATTCCGGTGCGCTGTCACTGCCGTTTCGCACCTTATTAAGTCGCCCACTTGATGACAATATGTGGCAGATCTGGCTAACCATTCGCCTGCCACGGGTATTATTGGCCGTTATTGTCGGCTGTGGATTGGCGTGTTCTGGTGCGGTGATGCAGGGGCTATTTCGCAACCCGCTGGCTGACCCGGGATTACTCGGTATCAGCAGCGGCGCGGCGCTGTTTGTTGCATTAGTGATCGTCATGCCTTTGTCGTTACCCCCGATGTTAGCGCTGTATAGCCACATGTTCGCCGCCTTCGCCGGCAGTCTGGTGGTCTCCCTGATCGTGTTTACGCTGAGCCGTTTCGGTCATGGTAATTTGTCTCGCTTGTTGCTGGCAGGCATTGCCATCAATGCATTATGCGGTGCGGCCGTTGGCGTGCTGACCTACATCAGCGACGATCAACAACTGCGCCAATTTTCGCTCTGGAGCATGGGCAGCCTGAGCCAGGCACAATGGCCCACGCTGGTGGTTGCCGCCTCGTTGATCCTCCCTGCTTGTTTGGCGACTTTCTGTCTGTCTCGTCGCCTTAATCTGCTGCAATTAGGTGACGAAGACGCCCATTATCTCGGCGTCGATGTCCGCCGTACTCAACTGCAACTGTTGTTGCTCAGCGCATTGCTGGTCGGCGCGGCGGTGGCTGTCACCGGCGTGATCGGATTTATCGGTTTGGTCATCCCTCACTTACTGCGCATGCGCGTCGGAGCCGACCATCGCTGGCTACTGCCCGGCTCGGCCCTCGGCGGGGCTTGCCTATTATTACTGGCAGATACGCTGGCGCGCACGTTGGTCGCGCCCGCTGAAATGCCGGTAGGATTACTGACCAGCTTGCTCGGCGGACCCTATTTCTTGTGGCTGATATTACGTCCGGGGACGCGCCGATGACCGTGTTACAGGCCTCATTGCAGGCAGAGAATTTGCGCTTATCGGTGGGAAACCGTTGTTTAATCGACGACGTGTCATTGCAGCTTCACAGCGGTGAAGTGGTGGCGTTAATCGGCCCCAATGGTGCGGGAAAATCTACGCTGATGCGCCTGCTGACCGGGTATTTGCAGCCAGATCAGGGCCGCTGCCAACTGGCGGGAAAATCGCTGGCCGACTGGGCACCGCAAGAGCTGGCACGTACTCGCGCCGTTATGCTGCAAAGCAGTGAACTGGCGTTCAACTTCAGCGTTCGGCAAGTCATCATGCTCGGTCGTGCACCTCACGGCAACGCGCATCATGCCTTAGCGATGCAACAGGTGATGGAGCAGACCGACTGCCTCAGTCTGGCTGACCGAGATTATCGGGAACTGTCCGGCGGTGAACAGCAGCGCGTTCAACTGGCGAGGGTACTGGTGCAACTGTGGCAACCTAAGCCGCTGCCGCGTTGGTTATTTCTCGATGAACCGACATCAGCCCTCGACCTCTTTCATCAGCAACATACGTTGCGCTTACTGCGCCAACTGACGCGACAAAGCCCGCTGGCGGTATGTTGCGTATTGCATGATTTAAATCTGGCCGCGCTGTATGCCGACAGGATCATGCTGCTGCACGAAGGAAAAGTGGTAGCGACGGGGACACCGAGCGAGGTGCTGACCGCGGAAATCCTCGGGCATTGGTATCAGGCGGATCTTGGGGTTAATCTCCACCCTGAAAGCGCCGTCCCGCAGGTATTCTTAAGACAATAAGGCGCTCTGCATCATACCAAAAGGGTTCAGCCACTAGACTGAACCCTTTTGTGTTTCTCGCGTTAGCTCGAGCAAGAGACTTCCAGATGTTTGCCCCAATCCGGGGGCAACGCGGCCATCTCGTCATATTGCGGTGCGTCGCTGTACGGATCTCGCAACGCCTGATGTAGCTGAGACAGCACGCTAATATCATCCTGCTCTGCCCGCTCAATCGCCTGTTGTGCCAGATAGTTACGCAAGATAATGCGCGGATTGGCGAGCTTCATGGCCTGCTGGCGAGTGACATCATCCTGCTCTTCTTGCTGCAAACGCTGACAATAGCTCTGGTACCAACTGTCAAAGCCTTCGCGGTCGATAAATTCATCGCGTAATGGCGAAACCGACTGCCGCTGTTCAACCTGACTGAGCAAACGGAAAGTCCGCGTATAGTCGCGCCCTTCTCTCGCCATCATACTCAACAAACCCGTGAGTAAATCATTGTCCTGTTTGCTTTCAGTAAAGAAGCCCAGCTTACCGCGCATCAGCGTGCCGTACGCCTTCATCAACGCCGGTTCATAGGCATTAACCGCGCCTTGCAACTGTTCGGCGCTCATCAGGCCAGATAGCGTTTGCGCCAGACGATGCAGGTTCCAATACGCCACAGCAGGTTGATTATCAAAGCTGTAGCGCCCCTGATGATCGGAGTGATTACAGATAAAGTTAGGCTGGTAATCATCAAGGAATCCGTAAGGGCCGAAGTCCATGGTCAGACCCAGAATCGACATATTATCGGTATTCATCACGCCGTGGGCAAAACCGACGCTCTGCCACTGCGCAATCAGGCGCGCGGTGCGTTCAACGACATCCTGCAACCACAGCGTATAACGTCGCGAAGGATCGCTTTCGCTTTCCAACAGATGCGGCCAATGATGCGCGATGACGTAGTCCGCCAGTTGTTTGACCTGCTCGGGTTGTTTTCGATAGTAAAAATGCTCGAAATGCCCGAAGCGAATGTGACTTTCCGCCACGCGGATTAACATTGCGCCGCGCTCGGCTTGCTCACGAAATACCGGCTCGTCACTGGTCACAATACTCAGCGCACGCGTGGTAGGAATGCCGAGATGATGCAGCGCTTCAGAGGCCAGAAATTCTCGCACCACCGAACGCAGCACCGCCCGACCATCGCCCATACGTGAATAGGGGGTGAGGCCAGCGCCTTTCAAATGCCAGTCGTAGCGGCGGCCATCAGGTAACACTTGTTCGCCCAGTAAAATACCGCGTCCGTCACCCAGTTGTCCGGCCCAGACGCCAAACTGGTGACCGCTGTAGACTTGCGCCAGCGGTTGCATACCGGGGAAAAACGCTTCGCCGCACCAGAATTCACGATGTGCGTGGTCAAATAAGCTGGCATCGAGACCCAACTCTTGAGCCAGCGGTTCGCTGTGATAGAGCAAGGTCGCACCTTTAAGCGGTGTGGGCTTTAACGCAGTATAAAAGCCGTCGAGTTGGTCAGCGTAGTGGTGCTCAAATTTTGGCATAGGTTCTCCCCTTTCTTTCAGTGTAGAACCCTGAGGCGACGATTAACACGGAGGAAAAACAGGGAGATTATTGGCGAGGCAAAAGATAAAACGTCGATAAACCTTGATTTATCGACGTTTGGAGAAGATTGACAGCCATTGCCCGCACCCGACTATCTGTGAAATTGGGGAGGACTTTCAAGCAAACTATCCAGCGCCGCTGGCTCAACGCCCGGCCATAATAATCCCTTCATGCCTTGCACGTCTGTTTTGTTCAAGGCTTCGAAATACTCCGCGCTGTCAAGCCCATCAATGACTACATTTCGACAGAAACGATTAATATTCCTTAACAATGACGGTAAAATAATGGTGAAGTTTTCTCCCTGATACAGCTCCCAGAACAGGGCTCGGTCCATTTTTACCCACTCAAAAATATGATCAAAAATCGGGGCCATATTGGCATTACCTGACCCCATACCGTCGAGCCAGAGCGTAAAATGATGCTTCAATGCCACCAGTTTCGGGTTGTTTTTACCGTCTGAAAGCTGCGGGAAAGCCTCATTCAGGCTAAGATGAACAAAGGGAAAGGCCTTAAACTCATCGCGCAATGAGGTGTTATCCGTAATGATAGTGGCCAATTTTTCTTCGACAGAAATATTGAGAATCACCTGATTCATCTCGAACCAAGGCGCAAACTCTTGCGCAAAAGCCAATTGTTCGGATAAAAAACGAGAAAGTTGCTGCGTACTTAATAAGTTCAAAACCAGTTCAGTTGGCATAATAAGCTTGCTATCTGCACTCGCAAAACGACAAATCAATTCAACGGCTAATAATTTGCCCTCATTTGAATATATCGGCTGGCAGAGATAACTGCTGTTAAAGGCCGTATCGAAATGTATTTTCATTTTTTTCCAAAACATCAACGGCACTACACATTGATTAATAACTTTGTTGTATATCAATCAAATCAGAAGGCATTCGGCGACGTAAAATCAGCCGAAACATTCGTGTTATCGATACCAAAAAAGTGCCTGTCTGGTGTTAAGTCTGTAGCTGTGAGGTCGCAGCAATAAGCGAAATCAATACTTTAGGATTCTCCCCTTCCTTCTCTGTCTCTCTTCTTGGGACATTGAAAGGGTGAAATAGGGCGTTACACTTCAATCTTATCGCTAGCTATCCTTTAGCGCAACTTAGGAAATACCCCCCCTTTTTATTTATTCCCTAAGTCATTCCGACGTTATAAATGATTTTTTCTTCGTGCGATCACTGAACGCAACTTACTAGCCACTGTTGTAACTCAGCGAGTTCACTTGTCTGTGCGGGGTATTGCTTGATGATTCTCTGGCAGACTGCCGCTATCTCATCCGGGCGATAGGGCGTTTCAACCAGCTGCTCGGCCAGGTCATTTAACGGTGAGGGATTTAGGCTGTCGGTGAAAATTTGTACGCGACTGAGATGGCCTTTGAGAATATCAAAATGAATATCAACGCCGCCCCAGACAAAGCGCTCGTTAAGTAAATGGCTAAATGCAGGCGCTTTGCCAAAATTCCACTCCCAACTGCTTTGTTTGGCAAATTGTTCGGCAAAACCGGGAAGATCGGGGAAAACGTCTGGCGAGATAATTTCCGGTTCAACCTCAACGCCGTACCAGTCGAAAAATGAATCAATAATGGCGTCGCACACTTGTTGGTGATCAATACCCGCAATCAATTCATTCAGGTTAGCCACCCGCGACCGTACCGAAGTAATGCCTTTAGCCTGAAGTTTTTTCGGATCTGGGTTCAGATAATCAGCCAGGCGACTGAGATCGGCACTGAGCAACAGAGTACCGTGATGAAAACCACGGTCCTGGGTTTCTTTGTAAGCCGAACCCGAAACTTTGCGCTCGCCGTCGGCAGTTTGCGCCACCAGATCATTTCGCCCCGACGCGCTGGCATTGATCCCCAATGCGTTAAGGGCATTTAGAATGATCGCCGTGGAAACACTTTTATCGTATTCCGGCTTTCCGGCCATAAACGTAAAGCAGGTATTGCCTAAATCATGAAAAACCGCCCCGCCACCGCTGCTGCGTCGGGCCAGACGGATCCCGTCTTGTTCCATGCGACGCGTGTTGCACTCTTTCCACGGGTTCTGCGCCTGCCCGATGACCACCGTTTCGGCATTACGCCACAGGAACAGGATCCGCTGGCTGGTCATCTGACGGAATATGCAGTCTTCAACAGCAAGGTTAAACCATGGGTCATAAGAGTCTGAAAGCAGTAATCTGATCGGTTTCATCACGTTTCATCCTGAAAGAAGTTAACCTGATGATAGCAGTAAAGAAGCAGGGCAAATACGCAGTGGCTGCGGGGGTACTTAACGTATTGCTGGATTAAATAATAAAACCACCATCATTATCAGTGGTGGTCTCTTGGCGTTAGTCTTTCTTCCTTCGCCTATATTTGTAAACAGCACATAATATAATCAAGGCAATCACTGCTGACACAGATATTCCAAATATGTAGTAAGTATCTAACGTGCTCTAGATTCCTTCAGAGCCGAAGAAGTTCGCTAACTGCAATATAAAATCATCAGTAACAAAACCATCAATTACTTGAGTTAAGAAGTAGGATAAAACGACAAACGCCACAAAGTAGCGCAGTACCCGTCCGATGAGGCTAATCAATTTATTATCACCCGGCCGTGGGCTTTTAAGTGTGCTCTACAGAGATAGCAATCATACTTATGCTCGCTAATGTATTAAAATCTTAATCTTATTTATTATTCTACCTGCACGAGTAAAAAAGGCGGCCTAAGGCTAATGCACTTCCAGCGCCGGCTGCTTGCTCCGCAACCTCCAGCGGTTACCCAATAAAATTGGTTTTATTTCACGGTATCCCCGCGGTGTTTATAAAGCTCCGCGATATCTGCTGCCGGATAGCGTATGGCGTCAGCCAGTGGCGCTTTTCATCGGCATTGTGCTTAAAAAGGATCCATGTTGAGCATGAACCCTTTTTACATCTTTATCTTCAAGCTTCAAGCCAAGCCTTATAGCGTAAAGGCCACTCCATCGTCGGTGTGCCCGGTTTGCCCATGCCAAAGCCGTGACCGCCGGAAGAGTAGCGATGCATATCCACAGGCACATGCTCACGCTCGCAGGCTGCCGCCATAATGAGCGTGTTGTGGGGGTCAGAAACCGGATCATCCTCGGCCTGCACCAAGAACATCGGCGGCGTGCGCGGGGTAACAAAATTCTGTACCGACCACTCGGCATTTTCTTGATCTGTGGCTCGCGGCCCGACCAAAATCTTGTGAGTCGAGGTATGAGTGTAAGGCTTCTCGAGGGTAATAATCGGATAAATCAGCGCGGCGCGATCGGCGTAGGCTGGTGTTCTGTCCAACGCATCTTGCTCGGGATAAGAGCGGAAATCCGGGCGCGTCGCCGCCAGGCCTAACAGATGCCCACCCGCCGAGAAGCCGAGCACGCTGACATGCTTTTCGCGGCTGCGCACGATACGCAGCGCTCGCTGGGCGTCCTGCAAGGCCACCACGCTGCCGTCATTCCAACCTTCACTCGGCAGGCGATACGTCAGCACATAAGCGGTGTAACCGAGCTTGCTCAGCCAGTCAGCTGCGGGCCACGCCTCCTGCCCCATCTCCATACGTTTATAGCCACCGCCGGACGCCACCAGCACAGCCTGCCCGTTCGGGCGCGTCGGTTGGAACACCCGCAGTGACGGATGAGTCACGTTGCTCAGCGCACCTTTGGCTGAGAGTGATTCACCGCCAGACGGCCCACCGCCACCCGGCGGTGTTCCTTTCCACAAGGCAATTTCGGTATACCCATCAGGGGTCGGGGCCGCTAAAACGCCCTCTTCCGATGCCGGGTGCTTACGGGCTAATGCCGACCCGGTGCGAATCGCCACCATGGTAGCTGCTGTACCTAAAATAAACTGACGACGATCCATGGCTATCCTATTAATTAACGGGGTATTGGCTTTATAACAGCATAGAAAATAGCAGAGATCTTGAAAACTTTATTTCGTAGGAACGGGTTATTGTAAGCAGAGTTTTCGCCGTAATAAACGTCAAAAAATAGAGATTTAGACAAAGATTGTTACCAACAAATCACCTGACGAACCCTAATGCTGACCGTTTAAGATCATTTGACCGATCCAGTGGCTGATAAAAAAAGGGTTCATGTTCAACATGGACCCTTTCCAAATGGAACTTTCACAAGTACTTGGCATTAGACCTAAGGTCGCCTTAACGTCTGTTTGCGCTATTGAAATTCCATCAATTAATCAATGTAAGGCTTCAACTATATACGACGTGCCTGCCAGTACACCTTGCGCCAATAGACGTTGTCGAGAGAGGAACGCGTTACGCCCTGACTGGTCGATGCGTGGATAAATTGGTCACCGGTATCGTAGATGCCGACATGCAGGCCATTTTCGCCACTGCCGGTTTTGAAGAACACCAAATCACCCGGCATGAGTTCATCACGCGAGACTTTGGTGCCAAGCTCGGTTTGGGCAATAGTGGTACGAGGTAAAACCATGCCAAAACGGTCACGGAAGGTGCGGAAAACAAAACCAGAACAATCAACGCCGCTAGGCTGTAACCCACCATAGCGATAGGGTGCGCCATGCCATTGGCTAAGCTGATCGTTTAATTGCGCGACCACGGCGATAGAGTCGGACAGCTTACCGCTTGGCGGCGGTGCGTGGCTGCTACAACCGCTAAGCACCAGTGCGGCTAAAACCAGCAGAGAATACAGGTTTCCGGTCGTCCAACGCATAGCAGTCCTTCCTTCCATGATGACGTTCGTAACAAGCGATGCTGACAGGCAGAACGTCGTCACGCTCTAAGAGCAGGTTATTTGAGAATAAAAAGAATCTAGCGCTATTTTATCCGTCATCCAACCGAAAAACGCATTTTTGCTGGAATTAATCACTTTTAGTGGGGCTGCTTGCTCGGTTTACTGTGGATAAGCCACACGCCGAACATCACCAATAACCCACCACAGGTTTTTAGCAGGTGGACGCTTTCGTTAAACCACGGCAGTGTGACCGCCGCCAGATAGACCAGCGCATAGCTCAAACTCAGCAAGGTATAGGCGCGATGTAGCGGCAAAATGCGTAACGCAAAGAACCAGCACAGCATAGAAAGTACATAGCCTAAAATACCGCAGGCAACGGAAATCAAGGCGGGCAGATGATCGAGGATCCAGGAAAAACGAAGATCGGACAGCGAAAGGAGCGGAATTTGTACCATCCCCCACTTTAATAATAGCTGTGCCAGCGTCACTAATAACATGCTGGCGATGCCCCACATTAAGCCTCGAGTCATTTCTGGGTTTTTCATACGTTAATACTCATCAGCGCGATGCCCAGCATAATGAACGCCACGCCAACCCAATGACGTCTGTCGACGTGCTCTTTGAAGATCCAACGGGCGCTGAGTGTGATCAGCACAAAATTGAGGCTCAGCATCGGATAAGCGATGCTGAGCGGAATTTGTTGTAGTACGCGTAACCAGAAAAGCATCGCTAAGCCGAGCAGGCAAACGGCAAGCCCAAGCCAGCGCAGAACGGGCACGATGCCCGCTCCCCCGACCTGTGCCGCCTGCTTCTGACAAAGTTGTCCGGCGCAGGTCAGCAGGCTCACTATAATGATGAAGAGATAACCGGTCATGGCAATTTACGGTATAGCAACAGCGCCAAACGATGCATTTCTACCCGCTGATCAGCCTTCGGCAGATCGGACGTCGTATGACTTTTCGCGTCGAGTTTGATCACCACCGACACATCGCCTTCCTGCCGTGCAGCCTGTAACCATGCAGGGAACGACTGGGCGCTGATGTAATGCCCTTGCGCATCGGGATAGCCTAATCCGTACTGCACTTCACCTTTTTCGTCATACATCAGAATATCGCTGCGTTTGAGCGTCCACGCCAACCCGGTGGCAATGCCGACGTTATCAGCCAGCACGTAGCGGCTATGCTGCAGCAGGCTCAGGTTTTCATCCACAAATTCTTGCGGCTGTTTGGAGTCAATCACCTTTTGCGGAATAGCCTGACCAATCAACAATGCCAGCACCACCGGACAAGCAGCGGCCCAGTACCAGCGCTCGCGCAACGAGGTTAAACTGAGTACGCCGGCCAGTGCCCAGGCAGCAAAACAGACAATGCCGATCAACACGCGAGAGGTTTCATCTGGCATAAATACCGGCTTCACGCGTGCCGACGTCCAACCGGCAATCAGTACCATTGCGGCCACCGCAATCAAACCAAAGACGATGTTAATTATACCGTTGGCTTTTAGCGCGCGTAGTTTTCCTGACTGGCGGAGCTGTTCAAGGTGATCGGCCATCAGTAACGCCAGCGGCGCAAAGCACGGCAGAATATAGGTCGGTAATTTGCCTTTCGCGATGCTGAAGAAAATCAGCGGCATCAGGGTCCAGCTCAGTAAGAAAAACAATTCCGGGCGGATGACGCGTTTGGTCCAGCCGCTGGCAATAGCCCCCGGCAGCAGTCCCATCCACGGCAACGCGCCAAGGAACAGAACCGGAATGTAATACCAGAATGGCGCTTTATGTTGAGCATTTTGCTCAGCAAAGCGCTGAATATGTTCGACCCAGAAGAAGTAATTCCAGAAGTCTGGTTCACGATGAGCAATCGCCAAGACCCACGGTAAGCTCAGCACCACCGCACTCAGCACTGCCAACGGCCCCCAGCCAAACAACGTTTTAAGGCGCTTTTCACGCAGCATAATCGGTAAGACGGCGATCACCGGCACCGCGAGCGCCAGAAAACCCTTCGTCATAAAGCCCATGCCGCACGCCAACCCCAATGCAATCCAGCTTAAGGCTTTACGCTTGGTGCAGGTGACGTTCATGCAGAAATAGCTGGCGACCATGGCGGCCGTCATCCACAAGGTGATCATCGGGTCGAGAACGCTGTAGGTTCCGATGCTGAAAACCAGCGTGGAAGAGAGATAAATCAGTGCCGCGATACAGGCCGTTTGGCGGTTACGCCACATCAGCATGGCGAGCCAGCCGACCAGCAAGGCGCTGAGAAGCGTACAAAATACCGATCCGAAACGAACGGCAAAGTTAGTTTCACCGAAAATCATCTGGCTAATGTTGTTAAACCAATACCCCGCCACCGGTTTTTCAAAATAGCGCAAGCCCAATAAATGGGGTACAACCCAATCGCCACGCTGCAACATTTCACGGCTGATTTCCGCATAACGCGTTTCATCGGGTTGCCATAACAAACGAGTATTCAGGGGAACTAAATAGACCAGTGCAAAGAACAGCAACAGCACGGTACTCCACACGCCTTTGTACGCTTTCAACATCAGGAAAGACCTTCTTTCTGGCAACCTAACCACCCTTCCCGTCCCGGGAAAGTTGAACGAACGACACGCCCCACAGGCAATGTCGATAAATCATCTGGCAATAATTCACCTAAAGCACAGAACTGAATACCTTGCTGCGCGGCACGCGTCAGTAAATCGTCAAACATATCTGCCAATGACATGCCTTCTACTTCGGCGTGAATGGTATACACCGGCACACCTTTATCTTGCTCAATCGCCTTGAGAATAAAGTCATTGAACGTGGCCGTGGTAACGTCACTGCCAATCACTTCATCGTAGGTCGGTAAGGTCACGGGAATTTGTACTGTGCCCGTTTTGCCGTTCTCGAGCTGGGGCAAAAAGGGACGGGTCCCACGGCAGTCGCTGTTGTAGCGAAAACCAAAGGTTTCTTTGACGTCAATGACGCGTTGGTCAGCACGCCAACCCGCGACGGCGGAACACTCCACCGGCCTGCCGATGCTGTTTTGCAAGGCATCTAACCCGAGACGGATCTGTTTTTCCAGCTCTGGTGTCGACCATTTCGCCACTTTTGCCTGCCAGCCTTGATGATCCCACGCATGCAAACCCACTTCGTGGCCCTGCTCGGCGGTCTCTTTCATCAACGAGGCAAAATCGCGATAAATTTGTTTGCCAGGCCACGCGGTACCGGCTAACAGAATATCCAGCCCGTACAGCGAAGCGGCGTTAGAACGCAGCATTTTCCACAAAAAGCGCGGACGCAAAAGGCGCCATAAATGACGCCCCATGTTGTCCGGACCTACGCTGAAAAAGAAACTGGCAGTAACATGATGCTTTTTAAGAACGTTGAGTAACTGAGGGACACCCTTTCGGGTGCCGCTCCAGGTATCGACATCAATGCGTAATCCGACTTTTTTCATGCAACCTTTCCGTTATGCCTGATCGCTGTCTGGATTTACCGAACGCAGGAAGAAATCGAGGGTTTTTTCGACGGTCTTATCCATCGCCACTTCAGGAGTCCAACCCAGCAAGCGTTTCGCATTTTTGATGCTTGGGGTGCGGTGCTCAACGTCCTGATAGCCTTTGCCGTAGTAGCTGCTGCTTTCTACGGATTTGAAACCGGCGAACGGTGGAAATTGATCACGCAGCGGGTGCGCTTCGAAGCTACGCAACAGCATCTCAGCCAATTCACGAATACTCGCCTCGTTAGTCGGGTTACCGATGTTGATAATCTGACCTTCGCAACGGTTGTCTTTGTTCTCGATAATGCGGAACAGTGCTTCGATACCGTCGTTAATGTCGGTAAAGCAACGTTTTTGCTCGCCGCCGTCAACCAGTTTAATCGGTGAGCCTTCGACCAGGTTCAGGATCAGCTGGGTGATAGCGCGTGAGCTACCGATACGGGCAGCGTCCAGATTATCAAGACGCGGACCCATCCAGTTAAATGGACGGAACAGCGTGAAGCGCAGACCTTCTTTAACGCCGTAAGCCCAGATAACGCGGTCAAGCAACTGCTTAGACACCGAGTAAATCCAGCGCTGTTTGTTAATTGGGCCAACGATCAGACGTGAAGTATCTTCGTCGAACTCTTTATCATCACACATGCCGTACACTTCGGATGTGGATGGGAAGATGATGCGTTTTTTGTATTTCACGCAATCACGAACGATTTTCAGGTTTTCTTCGAAGTCCAACTCGAACACGCGCAGCGGATTACGGGTATATTCGATTGGTGTGGCGATAGCCATCAGCGGCAAGATCACGTCACATTTTTTGATGTGATATTCAATCCACTCGGAGTGAATGCTGATATCGCCTTCAACAAAGTGGAAGTGCGGGTTATCCATGAAACGGCTCACCGCATCAGAACTGATGTCGAGACCAAAGATTTCATAGTTATCTTCACGCAGCAGACGTTCGCTCAGGTGGTTACCGATAAAGCCGTTGACGCCCAGGATCAGCACGCGAGTACGGCGTTTCATCACCGCAGTCGGCAAGGTGCTGAGTTTAACATCAGGCATGATGCCCAACTCCAGCGCCAGACGTGAACCTTGAACGTAAAGACCGGATTCGCTCTGACCGGCCTGAATTTCCAGCGCGCCTTCGCCACAAGCCACCACTAACGGGTCGCTAGACAGCACGGTGCCCGGTTGTTTGTCATGCGCCGTCGCCAGCGGACGTGAACGCCAGATGGTCATTTTACGCTGACCGAGGTAGGTGAAAGCTCCCGGGTAAGGTTCAGTCACGGCGCGGATCAGGTTGTTAATTTCGGTCGCCGATTTGTGCCAGTGGATTTCACCATCTGCCGCTGTGCGACGGCCATAATAGCTGGCCTGTGATTCATCTTGTGGCGTAGAAGTGACGTTGCCGTGTTTAATTTTCGGCAAAACGTCGGCCAGTAAAACTTGCGCGGCATCTCGCACTTTGGCGTGCAACGTCAGCGCGATGTCTTCAGGGCTGATAGGCACTGCCAACTGACCAACAATATCACCGGCATCAGGACGCTTGACCATTTTGTGCAAGGTCACACCCGTCTCAGATTCGCCTTTCAGCAACGCCCAGTTAACCGGCGCACGGCCACGGTAACGTGGCAACAGAGAACCATGCAGGTTGAAACCGCCCTGCGGTGCCAGAGACAGTACGTCGTCGCTGAGCATATTGCGGTAGTAGAAGGAGAAAA
>Ga0105856_1000243_pt1 | contig 28761 bp, 33 predicted proteins | sample OrgsoiDNA_201060_FD_89681 | JGI IMG/M metagenome (GOLD analysis project Ga0105856, IMG submission 89681) | Permafrost soil microbial communities from the Arctic, to analyse light accelerated degradation of dissolved organic matter (DOM) -... | ecosystem: Environmental > Terrestrial > Soil >...
AAGTGGTAATACTCCCGTCGCGCTTGCGCAGGTCGATAAGCTGATCATGGCTCGTCGACGAATTTTGAGCCAACTGGTCTCTGCATCTATATACCCAATTATCCTCGTCAATTTAGGCGGCGGCTTATTATTCGTTAATAACTCGTTCCTTATACCGACGCTTGCCAAGTTATCTCCCCCAGAGACCTGGAATGGAATCCTAGGCTTTATGTATCAGCTTTCCGAGTTAACGGCACAATACGGGGCAGTTGCCTCACTCGGATTGTTAGCCGTCTGCGGTGTTACATTTTGGTCATTACCGCGATGGGCTGGGAGGCTGAGACAGGTGTTTGACCTATTTATGCCATGGTCACTTTATAAAGATATGCAGGGTGCAGTATTCCTGATGAATATCTCTGCTTTGATAGGTGCAGGTGTACCTGAATTGAAAGCGCTATTAACACTCCGTTCTTTTGGCTCCCCTTGGTTACAAGAGCGGTTAGATGCCGTTATTGATCGCGTTAATAACGGAGAGGGCATGGGAATGGCCCTTCGAAGCAGCGGCTACAAATTCCCCAGTAAAGAATCCGCTAACTATTTGTCTTTATTAGGTAAAGGGGACGGTGCTTCAACTCTTATTAGTAACTATGCCGATCGGTGGCTTGAACAAGCGCTAAAGAAAGTCGCCCGACGGGCAAATGCCATCAAATTATTCTCTCTACTTCTGATAATCATTTTCTTCTTACTCATGTTGGGGATGGTGATGCAAATTCAGGATATGAACAGCTTTACACCTCATTAAGGGATTTAGAATGTTTGAACATACATCACTGTTAAATCGTCAGAACCGCCAACCTCATCGTGGGTGGGCTATTTTAGAACAAGGTTCAATTGGTATCGTCGTTGTTATTGTTATCGTAGTTGTTGTTAGCCTGATTTCAGGAATGTGGAGCAAAAAAGATGTCGCAATTGAGTCATCGAATTACCAGAGTTTGGTTTCGTCTGCTCGGGGGTATCTAAAAGGCGGTAGCGCTGGTTACAGCTTTACCAGTGGTGCATCGATGACTGGAACATTGATTGCTATTGGCGGCGCTAAAGGAATGCAAACGCAGGGTGATCCCGCGTCAGGCTCAGCTACGTTATGGAATACGTGGGGAGGTCAGGTCATTCTTACACCGGTGGCGACAAACGGTTTCAACGGAGGGTTTACGGTGTCCTCAGCCAAAATTCCGCAAGATGCGTGTATTTCCATTGCACAGCAACTGGGGTCAGGTGGAACATTTTCAGCAATCAGTATCAATGGGAGCCAACATACAGACGGCCTCGTGACAGCTGAAACGGCCACAAAAGAATGTACAAAAAATGTTGGCACTACAGGGCAGAATACTTTGACCTTTACTGTAAGCAGCTAAATAAAGATGGTACGCGCTCTATTTATTCTACTTTTACTCGCGTGCCAGCCAGCGGCCGCATTCTGTTTTGATGCGGCCGGGGCAAAATACCATGTTGACCCACTGCTTATTAAGGCTATTGCCATTGGTGAAAGTAGCCTTAATCCTGCGGCAATAAATATTAATCGAGATAAAACATCTGGGCGTGAAGTCAGCCGGGATTATGGCGTAATGCAGATTAACTCTAGCCACATTCCGTCCCTTTTACGCGACGGAATTATCAATGACAAAAATGACCTTCTAATTCGCCCATGTCTAAACGTTCAGATCGGAACAAGAATTTTGGCCCAACACTTTCAGGTGTGTGGGGTCAGCTGGAATTGCCTTGGCTCCTACAATGCTGGCTTTCGAAAGGATCGGCATGAAACCCGTGAGGCCTATGCCAATCGTGTTTACGCTAATTACAAACGTCTCCTAAAAAAAGAAAGGGGCACCATTCTTTGACTACTATCACTCTCATCGGTCCCTGGCAGTTTGCGCTACCACTTTTCTGTTTATCTCTAACCATTTTTCGCCCTCAGATACTTCAGGTTACCGCGTTCATTAATGTGCATGGTCAGCCAGAATCCGTTGGCTCCATCCCTGCTTTAGTAAAGCTACATGTTTGGCTTCATGCCGCTGCGTTGACCATTATTGTGATGCTGTCTTCGATTGAGAAACCTTTTGAATGTGTCGTTAGCCTGCTGTTTACGCTCTATATTTTCCGGTTGAATTTAATAGATAGCATTGCCGGATGGCTCCCTAGGGAATGGACGTGGGCGCTATTAGCTGCGGGGCTGTCCGTAGCGGCAACGAAAGGGCTGTTGCTGATTAACGCAGGAGCAGCCATTGGATTTTTGATTGCCGGTTTTTCTATCAGAGTAGTAGGTGGATACCTTGCCCGTCGAGAAGTGCTTGGTCTTGGTGATATTTGGTTAACTGCAGGTTTGGGGGCTTGGTTTGGATTTTCTCTGGCGCTGTCATCTCTGTTGCTTGCTCTGACCGGTTTCATCCTCTGGCATTCCAGCCATCACCAACGTTCTTTGGGGGGACCATTAGGCCCCTGGTTGGGTTATAGCGCTCTTTTTTCAATGGCCGTCACTATCAGTGACCCTTTTTTGATGTGGTGATCAATGTCTCTTAAAATCAATCGAGTCGACCGCGGCTGGGCCGTGCTTGGAACCGGTGCGTCTCTAATAATTTTGATGGTTGTCGCCGTCTGGGCCACATCGATTTTTAACGACTACATGCAGCAGAGAGCATGGCAGGTCACTGCCTCGCAGGCATCGAGATTTAGAGCAGCAGTAAAAAATTATGTAGGGCGTTATTACGACACACTTTTGGCCTCAGCTGGCACAACTAATCCAGTGCTGATTACCACGACAATGCTTAAAAATACCGGCTTGATCGAACCAGGGTTCAGTGAAACAACATCGGATGGACAAGTATTGAGTGCAGCTGTTGTTCGTAATGCTACTAATACGGACCAACTGCAGGCTCTTGTGATCAGCCAGGGAGGGGGGGCATTACCCTTTAAGGCGCTTAGAAATATCTCTGTTGATATTGAAGGCCTCGGCGGGTATGTCTGGAAGAACGCTAATATTACTGGGGCTATGGAAAGCTGGAGTGTACCTATGATCACTTTCGGCATAAGCACTACAGACGGCCATATTGCGGCTCTTATTCCAGCGGACGAACTTGGAGTTGCAAGACAAGAGAGCGACCGTCTCTATCGTTTTTCAGTGACGGGTAAGCCTGATCTGAATCGGATGCACACTGATATTGATATGGGAACGAACAACCTAAATAACGCTAACTCGGTAAATGGCCAGAACGGTAACTTCTCTGCGAACGTAAACGCCACTAATAATGTTAGCGCCGGCCAGAATGTTACTGCCGGTGGTGGTATCACGGCAAACGGTGATATTCGCAGTAATGGCGGTTCGCTCATTACTCGTAACAACCAAGGTTGGTACAATGAGACTCACGGTGGCGGCTTCTACATGTCCGATAATGATTGGGTCAGAGCGTTCAATAATAAAAATATTTACACTGGGGGGCAGGTTAGAGGTGGAAGTGTTCGTGCTGATGGCCGCTTATCTACAGGGGAGACTTTGCAGCTAGATCAAGTCAATAATGTTGGATGGGGATGTTCACCAAATGGATTAGTCAGTCGTGATGCGTCAGGTGCTGTTTTATCTTGTCAATTGGGGGTGTGGACTGCGTCTGGAAAAATGAAAAACTTCCAAATGGTTTCCGGTGGTGCCGCATGTGGTGCTTATATCTCTTCCACTGCATATTGTCCTGCCGGTAAGCAGATGCTCTCTGGCGGTTTTGTGTTGTCCCGGTGGGGAGGTAACGGCTGGAATTCTCCAGATTTGAGTACTCCTTCCTCTGATGGTAATGGGTGGCAAATTTACACTGGGGGAGGCGTTTCCGGTGGGTCATGTATCACTCCAGTGGCTTGGTGCGCTTCTAACTAAGTGGTTATTAATTGTCCCAGCATGAAATATACGCGATTAATTTATGCTGGGTTATTTTCTAATAACGATTAAAGCTTGCGTTTAAATACTGCAGGACAACCTGCGAACAACACATTTTCGGGTACATCGGATTTCACAACGCTGTTAGCAGCAATCACACTGTTATGACCAATTTTCACACCTGGTAATACCACAACACCTGCACCAATCCAGACATTATCTCCAATAACGATCGGTGAAGAAATTATGTCAGTATTTCTGAGAATTGGATCTACGGGATGCGTGGCAGTTGTCAAGGTCACGTTAGGGCCTATTAATGTATTACAACCTATCGAGATATTGTTGTTATCAAGGAAAACACAGCCAGCATTTATATAGACGTTGTCATGAATCTCTATACGTCCAAATTCATAAAAAAAAGGTGGCATTATTGAGCTAGTGCCCTCAAAAATAACCCCCGATTTTGAAAGGATTTTATTTCGCTTTTTTGAGCTTAAATTATTGATATTAAACAAATTTCTTGCTCTGGTTGGTTTAATTTTTTTACAGAAATTAGATAAGTAGTAGAAAATCATTCTTTGTATCCAAACTAACAATCGATAGAAGTGATTATCTATTTTTATTCAATATTATCAATGAGTAGTAATTGATTTTTGTTGTTTAATGAATTCTACTCACTTTGAGCCCCAGTTTATTGGCGGGTTTATGAAAGAGCCTTCTGTGAGCTGTAATTTTTAAAAGGGGATGTTGAGTTAAGCATCGCCATATTCCTTCTGTTTTTGCACCTTACCACTTTCTGATTTCTGAACAATCGAAAGGATGTGGTGCAATGACCTCCGATACATTGCCTGATGTAGAGTTAACCTCGCCCCCTCAGCCTCATAACGAGGTGGAAGTTCAAGATGGAGTTGGCACGCAAAAGTCGTTTTTTAAAAACCAACGAGTTTTTAAGGCGTTAACTTATGGCGCGCTTACTCTATGTATCATTATCCCAAGTGCCCTAAGCGTTGTGCTCTACTTAAATTTAAGCAATGTGAATATCCGTCTTGAATCCTTAGAAGCCGCTTTCCGTAGTGGCCAACTTAGCCAGTTATCATCTTCGGTAGCATCTCTTGAAAAACATGTTTCGGAGCAAGATAGCCGTGTTGCCTTGAAGGACGATGTGGCTGAGAGCATCAAACTGCTAAGTGGTCAAATCTCCGCTCTAAGTGATAAAGCGGGAGAAATCGCCCACGACGCCACTGAAAATCGTCAGATCATCGTACGACAGGGCGGGCAGCTAAACGCTCTGCAGTCGAGTTTTGATGCTCTCCAAGGCGCAATTCAAATACTGAATGAGTTTAAGGCAAACCTGGAGAAATCTACGGCAGTTCGCATTCCTTCGGCCTCAGTTAGTGAAGGAAAAAAACATAAATCTCCTACTACAAAAAAGCTCATACGGTCAGCCAGAACTGTGCCACTGGTTGCGCCGTTTATTCTGACGGGCATTGAGCGTCGAGGCGGGCAAGTTTATGCCGTTGTGGCTCCCCGGGGTGCAACAACTTTATCTGAAATGCAGCTACTGGCTCCGGGTGACTCTGCCTGGGGATGGACATTGCGCAGTGCTGAAGGGAGCGAGGCCCTCTTTACAGTAAATGGCGCTCAACAGCGATTAACAGCAAATTAGAGGTTTTTGAATGAAGCGAGTTATTAGTTTAGTTGCCCTAAGTTTGATTTTAGGTACCAGTTCAGCCTGCGCTGAAACCGTTAATAGTTCTGCCAACAAGAGTTCAACGCTCGATACTCTGCAGGAAAACTCCGCACAGATTCAGTCACAAAAAAACGCACAGCAGTGGGGATTGAGCACTACTGAATGGCAGAAGTACCAGCAACTTAATCAAGGTAAACGCGGTATACAGTCTCCGGGACTTGATCCACTGACAACGCTTGGTGTTGAAAGTGACAACACCTCCGAGCGACGGCGTTTAGCTGAGCTCTGGGTAAAGGAAGAGTATCAACGCACTGAGAAGGAGTTGGCTTTCCAGCGCGAAGTTAACGCAGCGTGGGGCCGTCTTTATCCAAATGCCTTATCAGTAAATATGGGTAATGCAGCGGGTATTGCCCATGATACGAACGGTCGTTTAGCGCTATTTCTTAGTGATAATTGTGCGCGATGTGATGCTCGGCTTGCAGCGGTGCTTGCAGATAATCGCCCTGTCGATATTTACCTTGTTGGCAGCGATGGAAAGGATAATACCGTTCGTAAATGGGCTGTTGCTCATGATATTCCCGTGGATCGTGTTCGGAATCGCCAAATTACCCTGAATCACGACAGCGGACTTTGGCTGAGATATGGGCAAGGCCAGATGCCCGTCATTCTGCAGCAAGGGGAAAATGGATGGCAAATTGCCGCATTTTAATCTCGATGCTCCTTTCGCTTGGATGTGTCTTTCCCTCGTTGGTTATGGCGAAAGTGAATCCTTCGCTGCAGGACATCCCACCGGCATATCGGAAGATTGCCGCTGAGGCTCGAATTCCTGCGGAAGCATTGTATTCACTCGCTTTAACTGAAAGCTCTCGACGTATGCCTGTTGGTGAGCGCCCTTGGCCATGGACAATTAACGTAGCGGGAAAAGGTTATCGATATGAAACCCGGGAAGAGGCGTGGCAAGCACTTTTGCAATTTGTTCGAAAAGCGCCTCTGAAGCGGATAGATGTTGGTATTGCTCAGGTCAATCTCGGTTGGAATGGGCACCTTTTTCCGTCTTTTTACGATGCCTTTGACCCTTACATTAATCTACGCGTCGCCTCTCGAATTCTTCGTGCTTGCTATGACTCAAACCCGGGTAGCTGGATAAAAGCTGCAGGCTGCTATCACCACCCAGCAGGTGGTAAGCCCGCAGCAATATATATCGCAATCGTTCGCCGCAAACTAGACACCATATCGCCATCAATGCCAATACAAAAAGCACCTGAAGATGTTGTTCTCGCGAGTAATCAACTTACCTGGATAGAGCCGAAATGAAATTACACCTTACTTCTCTTTTGATGACATCACTGGTTTTGTTTTCTACGTCTACATTCGCCGCTCTGACAGTTGTAGGTGATCTGGGCGGTGAGTCAACGAGCTCTTATTTTGATGCAATTAATGCAAATGCCGGCGAGTTTACTCCTCCAGAAACCTTGGCTCCTTCTGCTCCACCAAGTGCGGTATCAATTGCATCAGCATTACCTGTCCGTACTCCGGAGTTAACTCCCGGCTTGGTTTATTCCCGTGCGTTAAATCTTTCTGGTATGCCGCCAATTTTTATTGTCGGTGACGATGATATGTCGCGAAAGTGGCTTACCTTGCGTGCCGCAGATTTAAAGCGATTAGGAGCAACAGGGTTTGTGGTCAATGTTTCTGATAAGTCGGGATTAGTCAGTCTGAATAGCTTAGTTCCAGGTATTGAGATGGCACCAGCTTCAGGGAGTGATCTTGCTCGTCGACTTCAGTTCAGCCATTACCCTTTGTTGATCACTGAAAAGGGGATGGTGCAGTGAGCGACAAATATGTCATGGAGTCCTTACTACGGCCGGCAGTTGAATTGTATACCGCTGGCACTGCATGGAGCGCGACCTACATTTGCCTGACGGCACCTTGGGCGGTTGCCCTGGCCCCTTCAGTCAGTTGGGTGACGGCGGCCGGCTTTGGGGTTCTTGCATTAAAGCGAACACGGCAAGGGCTTCGAATTATACGTTATCGGCGCAATATTCGTCGGTTACCGCGATATGAGATGAATAGCCGTCAGATACCGGTCAGTAATCGTTATCTCTTTCTCGGGCGTGGTTTTCAGTGGACACAGAAGCACACGCAGCGATTGCTTGAGGCTCGTCGCCCTGAAACAGAACACTATGTCCAGCCTACGGTTATTTACCGCATGGCTCGCGATCTAGAAAAACGTCTGGAATATAGTCTGCCGTGGTTATGCAGGCTTACGCAGGCTGACACGATGTTTAACCCAGTGCGCCCATTACCGCCCGTGGGGGGCAGTCCCATATATCATGGTGTTGAACCCGATGAGCGTGATGTTTTGTATGACTTGGGTGAGCGAGTGGGCCATACGTTGGTTATCGGTACCACTCGTGTGGGCAAAACTCGTCTGGCGGAAGTCTTGGTAACACAGGATATTCGCCGTGGTGATGTAACAGTTATGTTTGACCCTAAGGGCGATGCGGATCTGCTCAAGCGTATGTGGGCTGAAGCCCGAAGGGCTGGGCGTGAGAATGAATTTTACGTATTCCATCTTGGCTGGCCAGACATCAGTGCACGGTACAATGCTATTGGCCGTTTCAGTCGTATTTCTGAAGTTGCCTCGCGGGTTGCAGGGCAGCTATCGGGGGAAGGTAACTCAGCCGCTTTCCGTGAGTTCGCCTGGCGTTTCGTCAACATTATTACTCGAGCGCTAGTCGCGCTTGGCCAGCGGCCGGATTACAGTTTAATACTGCGTTATGTGACGAACATCGGCGAACTGTACGAGACGTATGTCGAAAACCTTCTGACCGTACGAGCTCCACAGTTGTGGGTGAACGCTGAAAACTTACTCGCCTCCGGGATGCTTCAGGAACGCGATCTGCCGCGGAATATGCAAGGGCAGGCCAATGCCATGAAGGTATGGGCAATTGAGACAGTACTGAGCACTGACGAGGGTAAAAAACTGTGGGATCCTGTGCTGGACGGTCTACGCAGCGCCGTTCGATATGACCGAACCTATTTCGATAAGATTGTGGCATCTCTTCTACCTTTGTTGGAGAAACTTACCACCGGTAAGACGGCAGCGTTACTTGCACCTGATTACAACGATATGGAGGATACGCGCCCTATTTTTGACTGGCAGGAAGTTATCCGTAAGAAAGGGATTGTGTATGTCGGTCTCGATGCATTGTCAGATTCTGAGGTTGCATCTGCTGTCGGTAATAGCATGTTTGCAGATTTGGTTTCTGTAGCTGGGCATATTTATAAATTTGGTCTGGATGATGAGACCGGCGTGAAAGCTCAGAAGAAAGTCCCGATCAATTTGCATTGTGATGAGTTCAACGAACTAATGGGCGATGAATTTATTCCATTAATCAACAAAGGTGGCGGCGCGGGTATCCAGGTTACCGCTTATACCCAAACTCTATCCGATATTGAGGCACGTGTCGGTAGCAGTGCCAAAGCGAATCAGGTTGTTGGTAACTTCAACTCACTCATCATGCTGCGCGTCCGTGAAAACAGTACGGCTGAACTTCTGACCAAGCAGCTACCCGAAGTCGATGTTTATACCAAAACGCTGGTATCCGGTGTAACTGATATTACCAATCCTGATCAGGGTTCTGATTTCACCAGTAACGTGCAAGACCGAGTAAGCAGTGTTCGCATGCCGATGATCACACCGGCCGATGTCATTAATTTGCCGAAAGGTCAGGCATTTGCTTTGCTAGAAGGTGGCAGATTATGGAAGGTTCGTATGCCACTCCCTGGAGGGGCTAACGACCCGTTAATGCCAGATAGCATTGGTCGTATTGCTGAATACATGCAGCAGAACTATCGCACCGGTGAAACCTGGTGGACAGGAAGTGCTCTTCCTTCAGATGCCTTGGCCGCATCTGCTTTCGATAGCGCGGGGGGTGGAAATTAATGGCTCAAGAGAATTCCCAGCCGAGGCCTAAAAGCGCTGAGCCGGTCAAAAAGCCCGGGCTATTTATGGCACTGTTTTGGCATTTACCCTGGAAAATAATCGGGATCTTACTGGCATCATTATTGGTCAGCCTACTGATTGAATATGTTGGGATGACATTTCTTTGGGCAAATGAAGGGGCGGAACACAGCAGGCGGGTGATGCTCACGGAGAGCGCTTTCCTCTCCGATGGTTTTACTCGTAGCTTACTGATGGCGGAGCCGGTCACGACAATAAGGCATTGGGTACAGCAAGCCTATCAGTGGTTGTTCGTGGATAGTGGGTTTATCGGCTGGTTAAACGATGCTCGTAAAGCGAATCCTCAAGACGGAGCGGTTCAGGCACTTAACAGTTTCGGTGGCTGGCTGGCCATGGCGCTATGGGAATACCTACAGGCAACGGTTTATGTGACGGTAATTTTCGCAATCCGTGTGGCCATCCTGGTGCTATCAGTACCGCTTTTCATTATGGTCTGTGTTAACGGTATAGTGGATGGCCTTGTTCGGCGCGATCTGCGTCGTTATGGGGCGGGTTATGAATCCAGCTTTGTTTACCACCATGCTAAGCGCTTCGTAAAGCCAGCGATGTACGGCCCGTGCATGCTATATCTATCTTGGCCAACAGCTGTGTGGCCAAATCTTCTTTTACTGCCCTCGGCGATTATTCTGGGCGTAGTGTTGTCTGTGGTTACAGGGGCGTTTAAAAAATATCTTTGATCTTGAAAATCAGGAGAGCGTAACGTCCGTTACCACTCTCCTGATCGCATCAGACGGTATGCAAGCCTCTAATGCGAAAAATATGATAGCACATGGTTTTTTTAATTCTTCTTCGCATTAATTTTTACCACGCCATAAATAGTTTCCTACTGCTCTCACAGTCCCGTTGCGTCAGTCTTTCCTCCGCACCGTTATGACTACTGGAGAGTGTAATGCGCCTTTTCACCGGACTTTTTGTACTGCTGCTTCCTGTATTGGCTACGTCTCAGGTTCACGCATCTGAAAAAGATGAGTTGGCGCTGGTTATGCGTCAACTCGATCAGGTGCAGGCCGGACTCGACCGGGCACGTGTTGTTGCGAATCAAAATGGTCAGGATGCTCGGTTCTACTTCGACTATCTCAGTGCGACTCGTGACATCACAACCATGAAGCAAGGTATCGAACGTTATCTAGAGCCTTCTCGTGCTCAGCCTTCCGTGCCGATGTCCGTCTCCGGGCAGTATCGTGAGGAAGGCCACTAATGCCGATGAACAGTGCACAGAAATCTGCATGGAACGCCGGAGTCGGCGGCGGGATGGAACCTTCATCTTTGAACCTTCTAATCCTTGGGACTTTGGCCGCAGTTTTATTTCTGTTTGCGGCTTGGGTTTTAGTCACTGCGTATCGTGGTGTGGTGCATAAGTCCATTCCTATGGAAAAACTGCCTGATACCGCGATTCGACTGATCCTCCTTCTGCTCCTTTCTCTTTTCTTCTTTTTCCACTGATGTAAGGACTACGCAATGAAATTAATTAAGTTTCTCAATATGAAAGTCGCTGCAGCTATGGGCAGCGGTTTGTTTTACGTTGGCAATGCTCTGGCCGACTTACCGGCAATTGAACAACCTTCATCTGGCGGCGGCGGTGGTACATACAACACGTTTAAAGGTTACCTTCGAGATGGTCTGACTTTGGGGGGGCTTATTATTTGTGCCATTGCATTTATTGTTGTGGCCAATGCAGCGATCAGCTGTTTTCACCACGTTCGCCAAGGTAAAGCGACTTGGACCGAATTTGGTACCTTCGTCATTATTGGGGTGATCCTACTGGTTGTGACCATTTGGCTTGTGACGAAAGCCAGCGGCATTCTGTAAGGAGGCAGTATGGCCGTGATTGAGTTCCTGCCCGATCGTCTGAACACACCACCTGTAGTCTGGCGGGGGTTCACTTCTGGTGAATTTCTTCTCGCGGCCTGCTGCGGGGGACTTTTCGGAATTCCAGTATCTATCCCTCTCGTTTTTATTCCCGCAGTGGGATGGATCGCCATCCCAACCTGCATGTTGATCATGCCAATCCTGGTCGTATTTATTGGCGGTCGCTGGATTAGTCAATACAAGCGCGGAAAACCGGATAACTACCTCTGGCGGCGTTTAGAAGTTTTGCGTGCGCATGTTGGGCTTGCGCGTGGGCTGATTGTTATCGGCCGCGTGTGGGAACTGAAACGTACACAACCTTTGAAGCGGGGGAGATCAGTATGAGTCGTTTCCGCAATGCTGTTAGCGCTCGAGACAACCATATTTTCTCACTGCGTCTTCTTTGCGGCATGTTCTTTGCTGGGATGGTGATCACCAGTATCGGTTGGATGCAGGCCCCTAAAGATCTGACTATTCATAACCCGCCAGATCTTCGTTCAGGTAGTTCCAAAAAGTGGTGGGAAGTGCCGCCATCGACCGTGTACAGCTTTGCGTTTTACATTTTCCAGCAGCTGAATGCATGGCCGAAAAATGGTGAGGTGGATTACCCATCTAAAATCGCGCAGTTAGGCCCGTACCTCACACCAGCCTGTCAGGATTTCCTCAACAAAGATGCCCGATTCCGTACCGACAATGGCGAGCTAAAGGACCGTGTGCGAGTGGTATATGAAATTCCTAAGCGCGGTTATAACAGCAAAAGTGTTGATATTAAATCTGATGATGAGTGGGTTGCCAGACTCGATCTTGTGGCCGATGAGTATTACCACACTGAGCCAGTTAAACGCGCCATGGTGCGTTATCCAATCAAAGTGATCCGTTGGGAAGGAGACCCAGAGCGTAACCCATTCGGGTTGGCAATGGATTGTTATGACAGCGTACCGCAACGTCTTGAAGCCATACCAATACAGGCACCAGAGAAAAAAACGGGGGTATTCCAGTGAAACTGAAGGCTCTTATCGGTGTGTCGTTAATGGTGGCCTCAGGTGCGGTCAGCGCAGTTGAATTAATGAAGTGGGAGCGTATCCCGCTTCAAATTCCGCTGAATGTTGGCCAAGAGCGCATTGTCTTTGTCGATAAAAATGTGCGCGTTGGTTTCCCTTCATCTCTAAATGGCAAATTGCGTGTGCAGAGCAGTGGTGGTGCCGTATACCTCGATGCCAGCGATGCATTTCCTGTTACTCGGTTACAGCTGCAGAACAAGGAAAATGGAGAAATTATTCTTCTCGATGTCAGTGCTGCACCGGGTAAGTCAACACGTGAGCCGGTGCAGGTTATTTACGAAGGTGAGGTCTCTTCCGCTTCTGCCAGCGATAAAACACGAGTGAGCGGTAGTACCGCGGGCAGTAATGGTTCTATAGCAACTGTGCAGAACGAGAGCACTTCAGACCGCCGCAAACCTGCAAAGTTAAATGCGCCTTTGCCTGTCGTTCTGACACGTTATGCAGCGCAAGGTTTGTATGGCCCGCTTCGTACGGTTGAAGCTGTTCCGGGTATCAGCAGCGTTGCCCTTAAATTATCGCCAAGAATTACAACCCTCTACCCATCAGAGCCTGTTGTTATAAGCCCATTGGCCAGCTGGAGCCTGAATGGGTATAGCGTGACTGCATTACAGGTTCGTAATACTTCAGCGGCTAAAGTCATTCTCGATCCTCGGGTATTACAAGGACAATTTGTCTCCGCAACTTTCCAGCATCGTTGGTTAGGCAATGCAGGAACTCCAGAAGATACAACGGTTCTTTATCTCGTAGCCGAAGGAAATCCCGAAGGGGCATTTTTGGCTGAACCTGTTGTGAACACACCGAAGGCTACTAATAAGCGGAGTGTCAGGAAATGAAGATGAAATCTAATACCATCGTCAAAATTCTTGTGCCATTGGCTATTTTTGGCTCTGTGCTGATAGGCGTTAAGGCATGTTCGCCTGCGGGAGTGAAATCGATATCCCCCGACAAAAAGAGTGATGTGTTAGCTAATTTGACGCCGGAGGATCTGAAGTCAATGGGTATCGAAGGTGATACACCTCAGGACACGCTGCGTACGCTAGTTGGCAGCCTTAAGACTGTTACAACCCGACAGAATCAACTGGAAGCGGATAACAAAGCTCTGGCAGATGAGAATAAAAATCTTAAGCTGACCAACCAGAACGTAGATGATCGTATTAATCAGGTTGTCGCTAATTCCAAGGCCGACTCTGATAAGGAGCAAGGACAGCTTAAAGGCCAGCTTCAGGCTATGACCACAGAAGTCGGAGACTTGCTGCAAAAGCTGAAGGATAAGGGGAATCAAACCGCGGGTACCGGAAATTCCTCCACACAAGGCGGTAACACAGGCAGTGATATTCCAGTAGGTCTCGGCTTGGATAGTGGTGGTGGAGGTTTTGGTAGCTCAACGCCGGCAGTGGCCAGTGATGGTCTGCAATGGATTGAGCCAAAAGACGGCGTGGCCGTTGATGCCAGTGGTAAGCCCGTTGGAGACGGTAATACCAATAATGCCAGTAGCTTTACCTTTGCGACATCATTTCTGGACGACAACGCAATAACCCGCCAAAAGGCTGAGTTAGCTAACAAGACTAACAGCGGGCAGACGCTTAGTGGCAACAACGCGGCTGAAGGCCCCGTTGACCCAGTTTATACGCTCCCAGAAAACTCGACACTAATTGGTAGTCGCGCAATGACTGCTCTTCTTGGACGTGTACCGATAGACGGCAAGGTCACGGACCCCTATCCCTTTAAAGTCCTCATCGGAAAAGAAAACCTAACCGCTAATGGAATCGATTTGCCTGATGTTCAGGGGGCAATTGTTTCTGGAACTGCGACCGGCGACTGGACGCTGTCGTGTGTTCGCGGCTCTGTTACCAGCATCACCTTTGTATTTACTGACGGTACTGTTCGCACGTTGCCAAGACCTGCGGGCCAGACCGGAGGCAATGGCGATCAAAATAATAGCAGCGGCCAAAGTATCGGCTGGTTGTCAGACGAGAATGGTATTCCGTGCCTTTCTGGTGAACGTAAGTCTAACGCCTCGACCTATCTACCGACTTTGTTTGCGCTGTCAGCCGGCGCTGGCGCTGCTGATGCGTTGGCACAAAATCAAAACACCACGCAAAGCAATGGATATGGCGGTGTCACTTCAACGCTGACAGGTGACGCCGGTCAGGCGGTGCTTGGTAAAGCAGTGTCTGGCGGTATGAAGGAAACGGTGGATTGGGTGAAGGCGCGATACGGTCAGACTTTTGATGCGGTTTACGTGCCCCCTGGCATGAAAGTTGCCGTCCATATTACTCGCCAACTGGCTATCGACTATGAAGAAAAAGGGCGAAAAGTGAAGTATGACTTTAGCCTTAGTCAGGCTGGAACAGGTCTGGATTAAAAGGCTGATGAGCATGCTCAACACAATTTCTTATTCAGCGAATGCTCTCTTCCTGTCGCTAATGACGCGGCAGGTAACGCCATGGCAAGCCGTGTGTCAGCAGCCCAAGATCTCCGGTCGGAGTTGGGCGGATATAAGCAACCTACTGTTTTCCAAAATACTGGAGCCAATGTGGTGGTGTTGTCGAGGTCCAGTGCCCGTCACGTTGGTACAGAAAGAGTCGCTGTACTGGTTGGCAAAACTTACACAGGAACCAACACCGGTAGCAGGGCGCATATGGGTTGCCGTTGTTAAATCACGCTATTTGATGTTGCCGTCAATTGACTGTGACTCGTCAGAGTTAGATGCGTTTCTGCTGCGTTGTTTTCAGGATTTTTCCTTGATAGATGAAATTTATAAAAAGGGTGGATGGGGTAATGGGAAAAATTAATCTTGGGCTGGTTTGTATCGGTCTGGCTATGTTTCTAAACGGCTGCAGCACGAGTAAGGATGAAATGTTGCCGCCTGGCGATAGCACGATGCTAGAGCTTTGGAATAACGGAGCCTCAACGACACACCCCACCAGTGAAGGGCGTACGACATTACGTCGATCACTCACTGATCGAGAACGGACCTCATCGACTCAAGTTGCGGAGAGTTACAGCAGGACTCAGGAGAATGAGATCCAGCAAACATTTCCGCGCCTGCCAAACCCTGATTTGGTGATGTACGTCTATCCCCATCTCGCGGATGGCAATACGCCGGTGCCGGGCTATAGCACGGTTTTCCCATTCTATAGTCAGGTTCAGTATGCCCTACCGGGTGAACGTACGGAGGACTTGTAATGTTTTCACTGTTTCGCGTCAAACCAGCCTCTCAAAACACCCATCTTGCTGGAAGTGGTCCCTTTGCTGTTCAGGGGCGCGAACCCCTCAGTCGTGATGGGAAGTTTACCTATAGTGATGAGTCAAAAGCATACAACACGGCACCGTCGATCATTGATTACATGCCATGGGGGGAATACCTCAAAGAAGAAAAGTGCCTGTTGCTGGATGATGGTTTATCCGTTGGGGCTGTTTATGAAGTGATCCCCGTTGGAACTGAGGGACGTCCTGCTGAACGTTTGGAAGAGGTGCGAGATATTGTCGAAGATGCTCTTCAGGACAGCCTGCCAGAGCTCGATGGTAATCAATGGATCGTTCAGTTTTACTGTCAGGATGAAACCGACGTTACTGCTTATATGGATAAGTTGCGGAGTTACGTGAAGCCATGGGCACAGGGAACACCTTTTACCCAAGCATGGCTGGCTGAAACTGAACGTCACATGAAAAGCATCTCTGTTGAAAAAGGACTTTTTGAAGACAAAATTGTTACCGGTGCACCCTGGCGTGGGCAGACTCGCCGTACCCGAATGGTTATTTACCGGTATGTTGAAAAGAACGGTCGTGATCCATTACCACCGGCTGTAATGCTAAATCAGGTCTGCGATCGCCTGACCTCTGCACTCGCCGGTGCGAGTATCCGCTGCGAACGTCAAAACGGTGAGCAAATACACAGTTGGTTGCTACGTTGGTTTAATCCTAAACCTGAATGGGTAGCGCCTGAAATCCTGTACAGCTCGGCCAGCCATGACGACGGTGCGCCGGATGCACTCCCTATTTTAAATGATTTCAGTGAAACGCTATGGTTCACCCGTCCGCGCAGTGATGCCGAGCGTGGAATTTGGTGGTTTGACAATGTGGCGCATAAATCCGTGCCTGTTGAACGCTTACGCCGGGCTCCCCAGACTGGCCACCTAACCGGAGAAGTCAGGCGCGGTGAAAACATCAATACTCTGATGGATCTGATGCCTGAAGGTACGATGATAGCGATGACCCTCATTGCACAACCTCAGGATGTGCTTGAAGATGAGTTTAGCCGTCTCGGGCGCAACGCAATGGGTGAAAATATCGAATCTACTCGCGCCAGAGAAGATGCACAAAAAGCGCGGGAATATCTGGGAGAACGTCACAAACTCTATCGTGCAGCGTTGACGTTTCTTATTAAGGCTCCTGATGTCGAAGCGCTAGATAAACGATATCTTGATATCAGTGCCAAGCTCCTCAATTCGGGATTGCAACCGGTGAATCCTGAACATGATGTGGCACCACTTAATGGTTACTTACGCGCCTTGCCGATGTGTTTTAACCCCGATGCAGATAAGAATAACTGGTATAGCCGACTGACGTTCGTGCAGCATTTTGCCTGTCTCTTACCGGTTTTTGGTCGTGATACCGGAACGGGCAATCCAGGATTATCCTTTTTTAACCGTGGTGGCGCACCGCTGTCATTTGATCCTCTCAATAAAGAAGATCGTACTCAGAATGCGCATTTGCTGCTGTTTGGGCCAACGGGGTCGGGTAAATCGGCTACGCTTTGCGCCGCACTATCCCAATTAATGGCGGTTCACCGGTCGCGACTGTTTTTACTCGAAGCCGGTAACTCATTTGGCCTGTTTGCAGATTATTGTGAGTCGTTGGGTATGACGGTGAACAAGATAAGTGTTAAACCCGGAAAGGGTGTTTCTCTCGCACCGTTTGCCGATGCTCATCTTCTTCTGCAAGCCCCTGCTGAAGACTTAATTGTTGATGAGGCACAACTGCCAGAAATTGATGATAGCGGAGATATTGATGACGAAGATGATGAAAAACGCGACATTCTTGGGGAAATGGAGATAGCAGCTCGCTTAATGGTCACCGGTGGTGAGGCCGCTGAAGAGGCTAGAATGACGCGAGCCGATCGGGGGATGTTACGCGAGGCAATATTGACCGCTGCCAAAACGTCTTTTGACGCTAAGCGCCAGATGTTGCCTGAAGACCTGATGCGGGCGTTGGAAAACATTGCGCGTGACAATGGAACCGATGACGACGGTCGGGAGCGGAGAACGGCCAGTCGGCGGGCAAGGGCAGAAGAAATGTCTGAGGCATTGCGTATGTTTACTGAGGGCTTTGAAGGTGAACTGTTCAATCGCCCAGGGACACCATGGCCAGAAGCGGATGTTACGCTTATTGATTTGGGAACACTTGCCCGCGAAGGCTACGAAGCTCAGATGGCTGTGGCGGTGATCGCGCTGCTTAATACCGTCAATAATATCGCCGAGCGAGATCAATACCTCGATCGTGAAATTAATATGGTCATTGATGAGGCCCATATCGTTACCACTAACCCACTGCTGGCCCCATATACGACGAAGGTCGTCAAAATGTGGCGTAAGTTAGGGGCGTGGCTATGGTTGGCGACTCAGAACTTAGCTGACTTTCCAGATAGTGCAGAAAAGATGTTGAACATGGCAGAGTGGTGGCTTTGTCTGACAATGCCACCAGACGAAGTTGAACAGATCTCGCGTTTTAAAAAGCTCACAGAAGAGCAGAAAGCAATGCTGTTATCAGCCACCAAACTCCCTCGATGCTATACGGAAGGCGTTGTGTTGGCCAAGCGCGTAGAAGCATTGTTCCGGGCGGTTCCGCCAAGCCTTTATTTGGCTCTTGGTATGACCGAGAAAGAAGAAAAGGCAGAGCGCCGCCAACTGATGAACGAACACAATTGTACCGAGTTGGAAGCTGCCTTTCACGTGGCACGCAAGCTGGATAAAGCTCGCGGAATTATGACTGAAATGAGGACATCATGAGACGACTGGAAATGTCAGTACCAGAGGTAGTTCAAGATAACGAGATTAATCCGGCCGTAGTATTTGATGTTCCGCCGCAGGGAATAGCGAGAATTGGTGAGAGTGACCAGCTGCAACTAAGAAAGCTATGCGATCGTGTTTTACAACGCCTTCAGCACCCTGTGATTGTGTCTATACGGCCACATCGAGTCGGAATAAGGAACTGTGTTGCTATACATATGAGTGACAGCGAGGGGAAAGGGTTAGATCTGCTTATTACACTGACGGGTAACACAGTCTGGCCAGATGAAGAGGAGTACTCACGTGGAGCGCGTTGGTACATCAACTTACCCGATGCTACAGATATGATGTGGATGTTGAAAACACTGGAAGATGTCACGTCAAAAGCCCAATAACAGGAAACAGGAACTGGCATAGCTTGCTCAAATTCTTTGGGCAGGCGATGCCAGTTGAACAAGCCGTAGGCGCGTTAGCTTTTTTTAATCTTCAGAACAGTCGATTTATTATAGAATATGTTTATTATCCAATTGTTCATCTAAACAGAATAGGTATTTATGAAACTCATGTTTCCCAAGGTTATTGGGGCTGCATTACTTTGTTTTTCAACTCACTTTGTTAGCGCTGAAGTAAAATATTGGGAGCCTGATGCGGATCCATTTTTTATGTCCCTTAACCAGATGGATCCTTCTCAAGCCAAAGGGATTGCATACATGGCAATGTATCAAAGCAAGTCATGCGGGCGTCCTCTTTCATTTAAAGAGGTTCAATCACTTCCTGATGTTTATCCTCAAATATTGTTCTATTTGGTCGCGAGAAACACGATGGATAAAGATAGCTACAGTTCCCCAGAGGTACAGCAGCAACTGTCTTCAATTCGTTGCAACTAGATTTTTAATTATTTTTATTGAGTCATACTCGACCTGACATTTCGCTGACCTGAGCACAAACTAATCTGACTGACTGCTGTGTGCCAGAAGCGGACAAAGTTGACATAACTATACCTATCAACGCGGAGCAAGCCAGTCAGTTGGTTGGTGATGGGAGTGAGTTGTCAAAAGTTGTCGCCCGCTACCATCTCCATCGGAGATTCTTAAGTTTACGCACTCTAAGTTACAGTTGCTTCAAATAGTTGCCAAAATACTGAAATCGAGTTTAATAGGGGGATGATATCTCAGCACACAGTATACAGGGACACAAAATGCATCATTTAAATGATTTCCCCAAAAGAGATAGAAACCACAGGATTGAAAGACTTGCGATATCAGCTTTTGAAAATTTCCTTAGAGATTCAAATGATTTTTTTATTCAAAGTCAGGATATAAATGATTACGGCGTAGACTATCAACTCGAAATCACAATAAATGGTCAAGCAACTAATATTAGATTGTTTGTTCAACTAAAAGGTACTGAGCAAGAATTGAATAATGATGGTTCGGTCAGTATATCTGTTAATAGAGCCAACCTGAATTATCTATTAATGCACCCCTATTCTTTTTATGTGTGTTTCCATGCCCCAAGTAATAGTCTAAAAATAACATTCACTGAAAGCGTGATTCGAAGCTATGAACAGTCTGAAAAGCAATGGATTGAGCAAGAAACACTCACTGTAAAATTTATTGAGGATATTTCTGACTCTCGTTTGCATGAAATTGCAGAGGTGGCTAGATTTAATGCCATGAGTGACCGTAATGCTAGAATCGAGTTGATAACAAATCATATTTCAAATGTTAGCGATGTTATTAATAAAGTCATACCGAAGATACATATACCAGAAGATAAAAAATTAGCTCATGAATTGCTTAATTCATTGTATGAAAATAACTATGATGATGTAATAAGTGCTAATTTTTATGAATTTTTAGCTATTTTCGGCCCTGACCATCCGGCGATGATCATTCCATATATGTCGGAAATTAATAAAGCTATGGATAGAGTTAATGGCAATGAAGAAAGGGTTTTAAATGGTATGCAATATCTTAGAGATAGATTGGAAGAGGGTAATATAACAAAGGGAAGTTTATATTATTCAATAGGTAATGGGTTTACGGCTCTTGACAGGGGCAAAGAAGCTATTCAAGAGTATAAGACTGCTCTTGAGCATATAATCGAAGCAGGGAAATTAGCTGCGCAATGCTACAAAAATATGGGTAGTAGTTACTCAAAGCTAGGAAATGAAAATGAAGCATATGAATGCTATAAGAAGGCACTTGAGTTAGAACCAAACTTAAGTGAAGCTAATTTAGCTTTGGGAGTAATTCATAATCGCAGGGGTAATTATGAATTGGCATTAGAATATTTAGACAGAGTGCTTTTCTCAAGAAATTACCAGCATAAACTAATTTATGTTGAAAAATGGAGAATAAACACTCTTTTCAATATGGGGGATTATCGTTCGGCATATAGAGAGATTAATAATCTATTAACTCGGAATGATAATAAAGAGGACTTATGGAAATGGTGCTTAATGCTAGTTGCAGCGTTCTGTCGAACTTCGACTGCTTCTGCTAAGCTTAGCTTGCCTTTTTGGGAGCGCTTTTTAGAATTCTACCCTAATCACCCTGATGCATCTAGAGAAATTCTATTGGTGAAAAATTGCTTAAGAGTTAATGATAATTTAACTAAATATTCGTACCATGATTTTAAGAAGGAGTTTGAACTGCGAATAAATAATGTTAGTAATGAAGATAGTGCTTTCCTGTGGGATCGTATAGGTCATTGGGCACAAGATGAAGACGAGTGGGAAGATGCAGAGATACACTTCCGTAAAGCATATGAAATTGCGGGTGGCGAATATGGATATTGTCTTGGAGTAGCTCTGAATCATCTTGGTCGCTTCCAAGAAAGCTTGCCTATTTTGGTTGAGCAAGCTGAAAAAATCCAACCTGATGATTTTAGCTGGTTCCAAGTCGCTGTTGCCTACGAATTTCAAGGATATATTCAAGAGGCAATCGATTCTTATGAAAAATGCTTATCAATAAATAAGAAAAACGAATTGGCATTGTTCAATCTTGGAGGTCTTTACTGGAATTCGAGAAATTATGATGAAGCAAGTCGTGTCTGGAAGCTGGCAGTAGCGTATTATCCCGAGCATGAGCTTTCGCATAAACTTCGAATGGATATTCCATTTATTTTAAATTGATTTCCTTTATTAGCGACGAGCCTAAAGTCGTAATTCATAGAAATAATCATGGATATGGGACATAGGCTTGTTGCTACAGAAAAATATACTTAGATTTGAATGCATATGACCTCTAAATGTGAATGGCACGATTATGCGGGATACAATTCAGGTCTTCGCTCATAGCAGTCATTTTGCGCTTCTTGCAGACTGTTTTGTGTCAAAAACGGTAGTATCTAATAGAATATTGCGCGGATCAACGGGACGCAGATCAAATAGCTGTTATTGATGCATGATGCAAATACCCCGCAAGGGCGGGGTTTGAACGAAGCTACAATCTTTTAATCAGGTTCTCAATGTTGGCTGGTTCAAAGTAATGCGGATTAACTTCACCATTTATGAGGAAACCATCTTTTAGTAGGTCTTCAAGCTCACTCTCTACCTCTTTGTTGAAGATACCTGGATATATTCTCTTGTATGACTGAAAGGTACCTTTCATCTTCCTGCAAGCATTCTCCGCGATTTCGCATGAGATCTTGTTCCCTGCATTGAAGACCGGTATGAAGATCTCAAGAATATCGTTCTTTAGCTTCTGTTTAAGTTTCTTTTTTTCAACGATATTTGAGTAACAGATACCTAAAAAGAAGGTGAAGATACCAGGAACCCAATTGTTAACGAAAACTTCAAAAATCCCTTTAATAGACAAAGCGTCCACTATCTTACTCCTGAGTTAAGATTTAGGTTCATAAAGCACAACCCCCAAACCCCGTACAAGGCAGGTATTAGACGGCAGGTCGGACGTGCTATTTATTATACAGCGTTCATGTGAAAGTGCTTCACCTTTGGTGGCAAATTTCTTGCGAATTCGTTTGCCGTTTGCCCTAAATAGATAACACTCGCTAAGCCACTTTCTGATGGGTGCTTACGAACGATCATTCTGTTTACCCTTCATGAGTAAATCCCGAATTTTCGCAAGGTTTGAATTTTCGGGGGCTGAATCCATGTATGGATCGCGCTCAAACACTAATTGCTCAGACTCAACGAAAGCCCGCCACTCTACTGGGTCTAGCTCAAATTCCATCGCAGACATATCACTTTCATCTTCCCCCTCGATCCAGCGGACTAAATAAAACAATTCATCATCAGGAGAGTCATCATCGTCATCAACAATATCAACGTCGGTTACAGTGATGCGAAGGGTGGGATCGATTTTTGAGACATAAATCCCTAACTGCGGCATAGAGGGAATATTGTTCATGAAAATTCCTTTTATTGGTGTTTGCTATTTGAATAAAAATACGCCCAAATGAGTGCTTACTGTGAATACGGCAAGAATCGTTGTAAGTATCCCGCTTAGACGCCCCATTCTCTTTTAGAGATCCTCTTGCATATGGAGTATGTTACCTGAAAACGAACTTCCGTTCCTCGCTCTTAGCGGATGTTTAGTTCTCATTCTCTCTTAGAGTTGTAATGATGTCAGAACAAGGGTTAGTCAGTACAAATTATCAATAATCCAAACAGAGTTCTTTGCTGACCTAGTGAGCAGATAAAAGCACCTTAATGGCGTATTTCGCCTAAGGAGCTTCCCTCATGTTAAGACTTGTTTCTTGCCTGCCGGCAATGTGCCTTTCTTTTGGGGCATTTGCCGGCACAGTTATCTACACCGACAGCGCGCACCCCGTTTCTTCTTCTCCTGATATTCCCGTCGTCTATCTCGATGCACCTGAGCGTCTTCAGGTCGACATCTTTGGGACATTATCGCCTGATCCAGCTCAAGCTGAGCAACAGGCTCAGAACGTTATTGCATCTGCCGTTTTCAAAGAACGACAACAACAATTGGCCAGCGTTTATCAAGGCTTAACGAAAGCTTGGTCGCTCGGTCTCGATAAATACCCCGCAGTGGTTTTTGACGACCAATTTGTTGTTTATGGCACAACCGATGTCGATGCTGCACTAGGGCAGTTCGGTACGTGGAAGGAGGCTCATCGATGACAATGACCTCTTTACGTACTAGGAAACTGCTCATTGCTTCTCTATTTGTGGGGAGTGGTTTTTGCATGGCCAGCGTCAATACGGCAAGTCTCATCACCAGTGGATCCAGCATCTCTTGTATTAGTTGGAAAGTGAAAGGGGTCTGCTACTGGCTGCTCTGCACACCGTTTGGCTGTTCAGTAAAAACCTCTGTCAAAGTTGAACATTTTATTCCCGAAGCCGTTGTTTCTGCCTATAGAGGACCAGGGGACAATCCCTGGACAGAAATGTCAACTGTCAGCTCTGCGGCCGGTGGTGCTGAAAATGGCATTATTGGATCCTTATCTGGTGTTGCCGCAGGCGGTGGCCAGCAAGAGTTAAAAGCTCCCGGATTGCGTAAGCAGAATCTTCATTTCAGTTACGCCGATGCATATGGCCATCCCGCAACAACGCTGATTGGTGGACAGATATCTGGTTATTCTTGCCAGTCCGCAGCTAAGCCCTTCATTCCTTATTTTGTCAGTTCATTGGATGCATTGGCATGGCGAACTGGGATGCCTGAATCACTCTACCCAGAAGCATTGATCCCCGGACAGCGCGAATTAGGCAGCCAGACTGGTGGAAATATGTGGGGCAATATCTATCCGCGCAGTGGCTTTGTTACTCAGCAAGATAGCTCTAAATCTGCAGCGGTTGTTGCACAGCGAGTGGCGGATGTCATAACTCGCAATGGCCAATTACATGTTTACCAGCCATTGGTGGGGCAGCCGTCTCCGGGGTATTGGCCACCGCAACCAGTACAAGAAAATACCGGCACACAAAACCATAAATGGCAGCGTCTCGCCCCCCAGCTGTCAACAACCTGCGCTGTGTTTCCTGATACCAACGGAGCCATTGCTCAAGATGGCAATTACGCGTGGGCGCTATGGCAACCGTACAGCTGCTGCAAGCGCCGTGGGCAAACTTTCCTCTATAGCACTGACTTTTCATGAGACTCACAATGATGACTAAGCACAATCGCATTCCCCTTCGGCTTGCTGCCGTGGCATTTCTATTTAATGCCAGCTTTTTAGCTCATGGTGCCGTTTCGGCTTCAAGCGATGGACTCTCGGCCACCGGCGCTATCAGTGATGGTTTGTTCTATTCCATCGGTGGTGGTTCAGTGATTTCACCGTCATCTTCGCGAAACAGTATGTCGCGGTTAGGCATGACAGGTGGATGGAGTAGTGACCTTATGTGTGGAAATTTTGACATGAAAACGACGGTGGGGAACCAGCTCAATGGCGTTACCAGCGGATTCAAAGATCTGATGGGTACCGTCATTCAAGGTGCCACCGGTGCTGTTGCAAGTATGCCGGCGATGGTTATCCAACGGGCAAACCCGGGCCTCTATGAAATGCTCACAAACGGTGTTTTACAAGCAGGGCTTAGCTTTGATAAGGCAAAACTGAACTGTCAAAACATGGCCAACAAGATGACTGATTACACCATGGGCAACAAATGGACGCAGGCGGCCGTTACTGAAGAGTACAAGGATATTGTGGCTTCCAGTGATGGTGATGCAGTCAGTAGTGATCAGAAATTACAAAAGGCCACGGGTGAGGAGGGGACTACGTGGATCGGTGGCCAGAAGCGTGGTGGGAAAGGTCAGTCCGCGATAAAACCAACGCATGACCTCGCGAAAGCTGGCTACAACATGATGAACAACTTGCCGGTGACCAGTAACGGTATCGTGGGGGCCTCGAGCTGTAATGGCACTGCATGCCAGCGATACAAAAGCTCGGAAGAAGCGGCTGCAGCTGTAGTTACGGTATTAGGTGATACATCCATACGAACCTGTCGTGACCCAAGTTCATGCGCGGATGGTGGAGAAGCTAACTCAGCTGGTAGCACAGTAGCGGGGACAGGTTTTTCACCCATGCTCGAGGATACTACGAAGGAGAATCTAGAACAGTTAGCTAAGCTGGTCGGTGGCTCAGAGCAGCCAACGACCGCGAATTTAGCGAAGCTTAAAACAGGAAATTTGGTCGTCACTCGAGGCGTCATTCAATCTTTGAAAGATGATCCAGATAACTCTGCGTTAGTGCAGCGCCTCGCAGGAGAGTTGGCCATGTCCGATACCGTGGAAACCGCGTTGACGATGCGGCGAATGATCACGACGGGTCAGTCGGAACCTAATGCAGCCAACCAGCCTGAAGCGCTTACCGCGGGAGACCGCCGTGTCGATGCATTGGATCGTGAACTCGCCGCCTTAAAAAATGAAATGGATTTACGTAAATCCATCAGCAATAACAGCCTGCTGACAACGCTCGAGCGTCAGGGTGTTCGTAATCAAGAAAGCCGCATGCAACAACAGTCAGGAAGTCAGGATCAGGGCTTTAGTGGTATGAACCAAAAATCAGGAGATCAGTAATGGATCGTGAATCCCCAAAAAAGCGTCGATTCTCAGGGACCGGCCGTTTTGCCATTACTGTAGCCACGGTGTTAGTACTCGTCACCTTGCTGTTTATCCTTGCTGCGGTTCTTTTTAATAGTGACCCCGATGGTCATCGCGTACGTCGCTGGTTAAGCGAAGGGCGGTATTGGCTTTTTGCCTGGCGGCTAATGATTTACACGGCGCTCTGTTGGCTATGGTTCTTCGTCGTGCGCCCGCAAGTGTTGAAGAAATCCTCAGCCGAGTCTTTGCGTCGGCTGGAGTGGATAGCATGCGCCTTTATTTTAGTCAGTGAACTCGCCGCATGGCGTTCCGTACTGGCATGAGGGGACTGGGATGACAGCGAATAGTTTTCTCGAATATTTCCTCGTGCTTTTCGGATGGATGCTGAATAACGCGCTGTGGAATATCTTATTGAGTACGGGATTGTTTGCCTTACCACTCGTATTTAAGGTGCTTGGGGTTTGGCTGAAGGTGCGGGAGGAGGGTGCGGACGAAGGTAATAAAGGGGTGTTGGCACTGCCACGTATAGAGCATGCAATGTACGTTTCTTTCTGCGTAATGTTGTTTTGCTGCGTCCCACTGTTACCGGTCGACATCAGTACTATTAAATATGATAGCTCCCGGGCCAAGCAGTGCGGGGTGAGTGTTCCGTCTCCACAAAACTCCGGTTACAAGGGGCTGGTGAACGATTTTGACGGTAAAACTGCCGAAGTCCCTGTGTGGTGGTATTTGCTTCATATGGTTTCTAAGGGAGCTACTCAGGCGATGATAGCTTCAATCCCCTGCGGTGATCAGCTGAGGCAGCTACGTTTTGACGTTCAAAATACCAAAATCCGAGACCCGATCGTGCTGCAGGAGGTTCAAAGTTTTGCTGACCAGTGTTACTCGCGCTCTTACTTCAAACTCAAGAACTCTAATAGCCAGTTAAGTGATGCCACAATTAACGCCGTTGGATGGATTGGTAGCAGTTACTTCCTCAATACCAGCGGCTATTACGATCATTACACCTCGACAGAGCCACGGAGTCAGTGGCCCTATGATAGCGGTAGGGATAGTGGATACCCGGACGTTGGCCGAGGGGGATATCCTACTTGTAAACAGTGGTGGTCGGACGGAACTAATGGTTTGAGAGCTCGCGTGTTGGCCAGCATTGATGATTCGACGAAGCATGCGATGCAACTCAAATTCAGCAAGGATCAATGGGAGGAAATGGCTCTGCGCTGGTTGGTAAGTCCAAGAAACGTTGGTTTATCGGGCAGTGGTGATACCTATGCTGTAGGTAGCAGCGATGAAAGCTCTGGACTTACGGGCAACGTTACTCGTTTGGTTTCATCCATTGGTGTAGGGCTAAAGCAATCAGAGGCCCTGCCTGGGTTTGACGCTCTGAAACAGGCCTTACCGATGATTCAGGCTTTATTGGAAATGATGGTGATCATTGTTATACCAGTATTGATGATGTTTAGCGCGTATGAACCAAAGACGGTCGTGACAATATCATTTGCGCTGTTTGCACTGGCATTTATCACATTTTGGTGGGAGTTAGCCGGCTGGCTCGATGATAGATTAATCACCATTCTCTATGACAGTATGGCAGAGCAGGGGATTATCAATAACAGCGTACCTTTTGCGGGTTTCTTCAGCTCAACGGCCGATGGTTGGATTATGAATTTAGTATTGGGAATGATGTACGTGGTATTCCCGATGTTTTGGCTAACGATGTTAAGTTGGATAGGAATCAAAGTTGGCGATATGGCGAGAGCTATTAGCGATGGTGGGAAAATGCCTCAGGCAGCAGGTGAGTCAGGAGGTAAAATGGCTGCTGGTGCAGCAAAAACAGCAGTGACGAAAGGAGCGAAGTAGCTAAGATGAAAGCCGAGGTTACTCGGCTTTTTTATAGATGTCGGTTTTCTGACTCATAAGGACGTTCTTCCCAGGTGTAACGCAGATGTTCGCTGGTTTCACTGGACTTGTTGGCTTTATCAGCCAATGAGGCTACTGCTCCAATCGCTTTGATACTTCCAATAGCAACGTCAAAAGAGCCTTTAAGTACATTAAGACCAAGCTCTTTAAAATCAGTACGGTTCATTTTAAATTTTGCCGGTTTCCTAGAGCAGATTTCCTCAAGGTCCTTTCGGTCAAAGCCTTGTTTAGACATATTAAATCCCCTTTAAAATTACCCAATGGTGAATTTAACATGTATAGAATAAAAAACATACAATTGATTGTTGTTTGGTCGTTGTGACTGCTTTCTATCACAAACTTATCACTCTAAGGTTGCCTTTCGTCACTCAGGTGCCGGGCTGACAGGAGCAGAAACCGCCGGCTTCTGAAGATGATTTTTTATTTTGTGCTCAGTGACTTCGCATCTTAGGGGTGGTGCTGAGAGCGGGCATTAAGAAATTCAATTTTGATAATATTCTCCTTCGGGATATCTCTGCCTTCACGATCTATTCCATATATAGAGCCTCTATCCGGAGGGAGATCTCTGACAGATGTGTAGGCATACATCAAAGCAGTTCCAACTGCTGCTTGTTTATATTCAATATCAGCGATAAACCAAACAATACAAGGACTTAGTACTTTAAGGGCTTTGTTGAATAAATCGAACTTTTGGCCGTAATCAGGATCAGATCACCACACTCCTGATCCTGCAGCGATATCACGTGGCAAAACAAAAGTTCAAAATCACCAACTGGGCTACCTACA